>Ga0041059_1000618_pt1 | contig 27501 bp, 23 predicted proteins | sample AraColnosormetaG_FD_56232 | JGI IMG/M metagenome (GOLD analysis project Ga0041059, IMG submission 56232) | Arabidopsis roots microbial communities from North Carolina, USA - Col MF nosort | ecosystem: Host-associated > Plants > Roots > Unclassified | place: USA: North Carolina | collected... | reverse complement strand
TAGTTAAACTATTTGATATTTATGTTTTAGATTTTTGTTATTTAAAGTATATATATATATATATACAATATGTGTGTGTATACGTTTTCAAAACGTTTCCATACCCTAATTTTAGAAAAAAATCGTTTTTCAGTTTTGAAACGTTTCGTTTCCGCGTTTCCGTTTCCGTTTTCATGCAACATAGTGAAGAACAATATGTTGATTAAAAATGAATTTTACTTAGAAATAATAAAGTTTATTTAGAATAATAAAGTTTTTTTTTGTATTTGAGTCTTTGTATGTTTAATTTGAATATACTTGAACATTAAAAAACAATATGTTGGATAAAAAATGAATTTTAACTAACATTTTAAAATACTATATGAATAACACAAAATTTTGACAAGGATTTTGAATTCAGTGATCTCAAATTCAAGAGTTTTGCATACTTTTTTGTTAAAGAGTTTCAAATAATGTATAAAGAGTTTTGCATATTTTGTTCCGATTGTTATTTCCTTGTTATATTTTTTTTCTTCACAAAATTAATACTTCTTTTAATAAAACAAACTAAATCTCGAAATAATTAAACTACAAAAAAAAAAAAGAGAGAGTAAAATCATCCGTTCCTTGAATCATGAGAGCACACAAAGCATATGAGCTAGTATTCCATTCCAAATCCTTAGTTATATATTATCAGTTACCATCGCACCAAGCAAACTTCTTATTCTTTCTACTCATCAACACTTTTTATAACAACTTGAACCCATTTTTGGATTGATCCACTCTAAACTTCTCCATGTACTAATAAAAAATGTTCGTAGAGATGTTTCAACTTCTATTCACAATCGTGACAATCGAAGCCGTCCTGATATTAACACTCGGGTTCGGGACTCCAGCGAGAAGAGTGGTGGTGAAACTGCTAGACCTATCAAAGCAAGGTCGAGCACCACTGGTTGCGAAAACGGTCGCAGCCACTATGCTTGTGTTGTTTGGCTCGGTTATGTTCAGCACTATTCAAATCCACACAAGGGTCTCTGAATCTGGTGGTGTAGCTAACTCGACCGATCAAGTCATGTTTGCCAATCGCCTCCTCGAAGCTTTCCTCATGGGTAAATAGTGACATTAAAACACCATTTTATTTCACACACCATTTTTATGTGTTTTTTTTGGATCTAATTCTTAATTTATTTTTATTTTTATGTGTGTGAAAAGGGACTGTCTTGTTCTTGGCCATGGTTATAGATAGAATGCATTACTACACAAGAGAGCTTCAAATCACAAGAAGAAACTTGGAGATTGCTGTAAAGAAGGGCAAAACCGGTGCTTAAACCAAAAATTGGCATCCAAAATTCAATTAAATCTGTAAAAATATGTGAATGTTAAAAATTTATCAAAAGAAAACCATACTCGTGTTGAATTTAATTAAAAGTAAATAAAAAACGAGAAATCTCACTTTCAAGATCACAAATCCATGTAGTTCTTATCAATCGGTTCGGGATTGAACCGGTTTAAATTACGCTCGGTTTGGTTCAAATTTCAAATTGAGAAAAATATCCGAATACCGAGTGAACTCGTCGTCGTTCTTTATAACGAGTCGACTCAAAAACCTCTCTTATCTTAAAAAAAGACTAAAACCCTGAGTGTGAGTGAGAGTATGAACAAATCTTCTTCGTAGCACCAACAAAAATGGTGTCCCTCTCTAATCAAACCAGATTCTCTTTCCACCCAAACAATCTTGTCGTTTCCGAGAAACGGCGCCTGGGAATCTCAGGAGTCAATTTTCCCAGGAAGATCAAGTTGAAAATCACTTGCTTCGCCGCCGAGAGACCACGCCAGGAGAAACAGAAAAAGAAGAGTCAGAGCCAGAGCACTAGCGACGCTGAGGCTGGAGTTGACCCTGTTGGGTTTCTCACCAGACTCGGAATTGCTGACAGAATCTTTGCTCAATTTCTCCGGGAAAGGTATAAAAATGTATCAACTTTGATTTTGAAAAAATGGGCAACAAAAAAGGATCAATTTTGATTACAGCTGTGTATAATAAGCCTGTTCGTTTTTCTGTAGGCATAAAGCTTTGAAAGACCTTAAAGATGAGATTTTCAAACGCCATTTCGATTTCAGAGATTTTGCTTCAGGGTATGTATCCTCTTGGTCCCAGTTTCTTTCAAGAGAAGATTTTGATCCTGGATTAGTGACTGATGTGTATCCAAAATGCTTTGTCTAATGAATAGCCTTCTTTTCATTGTAGATTTGAGTTATTGGGGATGCATCGACATATGGAACACCGGGTTGACTTTATGGACTGGGGTCCAGGTTCTGTCTCTTGCTCTAATCTTAAAATTTCATTAGTCAGTTCATTACTTACATTTGGTTCTGAAACAGAATGAATGATGTTCAGAAACTTGATATGTATGTTGGGAAGTTTGAGAATACTAACCAATCCTAAATTCAGGTTCTCGTTATGGGGCTATAATCGGAGATTTCAATGGATGGTCGCCTACAGAAAATGCAGCTAGAGAGGGCCTATTTGGCCATGATGATTATGGGTATTGGTTCATTATTCTTGAAGATAAGTTAAGAGAGGGTGAAGAACCAGATGAACTATACTTTCAGCAGTATAACTATGTCGATGACTATGATAAGGGTGATAGTGGTGTATCAGCTGAAGAAATCTTCCAGAAAGCTAATGATGAGTATTGGGAACCTGGTGAGGATCGGTTTATTAAAAACCGCTTTGAAGTTCCTGCCAAACTATACGAGCAGATGTTTGGCCCGAACAGTCCACAAACGTTAGAAGAGCTTGGAGATATACCAGATGCAGAAACGAGATATAAACAGTGGAAAGAGGAGCATAAAGATGACCCGCCAAGTAATCTACCTCCATGCGACATCATTGATAAAGGTCAAGGAAAGCCATATGATATTTTTAATGTCGTGACATCTCCAGAATGGACAAAGAAATTTTATGAGAAAGAACCTCCGATTCCATATTGGTTAGAGACACGTAAAGGAAGAAAGGCATGGTTGCAAAAATATATTCCAGCTGTTCCACATGGAAGCAAGTATAGATTGTATTTCAATACTCCTGATGGACCGCTTGAACGAGTGCCTGCTTGGGCTACATATGTGCAACCAGGTATGACAGCGTTTGGTATTTCTATGGTTAGGAGTAGCACATGAAATTTAACAAATTTCATAACATTCATAAATATATGGAAGCAAGCATTCAGTTTTTCTTTCATCTGATGACACATGCTTAGAAGTATTTGCACGAATTGAACAAACGGAAGGAGTTTTTTTCCATTTTTTTTACTCTCTGCTTTTCATGTCCAGAGTTACTAGAACTTTGTAAGCACTAAATTAACAGTCTTACTGAACAACATTTTTCAGAGAAGCTGTAAAACCTTTCTTGTTTCTATACGCTACTGCTTGATGTTTCTATGCAGAGATGCTTTTAAAATAACGTTTTTGTATGTGTCATGTTAATATTTCCACGATAATGTATCTTGTTTATTATTAATGTATTCATTTTTCTCTAAAATAGAGGATGAAGGAAAGCAAGCTTACGCAATTCATTGGGAACCTTCTCCTGAAGCTGCATACAAGTGGAAATATTCCAAGCCAAAAGTTCCAGAGTCCTTGCGCATATACGAATGTCATGTTGGAATCAGTGGGTCCGAGCCAAAAGTTTCAACTTTCGAAGAATTTACTAAGAAGGTACCTCCTAATGTATTCATTGTATTCTTACTTGCAATCTTATTATGCACACATCTCAGTTTTTCTGTGGCCTATCAAACATCAGGTCCTTCCTCATGTGAAAAGAGCTGGATACAATGCAATCCAGTTGATTGGTGTCCCTGAGCACAAGGATTATTTTACTGTTGGTTATAGGGTCAGCAAGCTAAACTTCTAGCACTTAAACTTTCTTTTTTACTACTTCTTAGTCTGGTTATAGGGTCAGCATAGCTGTTATTCATAGTCTTATGTTACCTCCAGTTCTTATGATTATATCGTCTTTGGCTTTGCTGTCCACTGTGCATGAAAGGTTCTGAAGGTCTTTGCCGAATGATTAGTAAAAAATAGACAATAGTGTAGAATAGAGAGAATTGATGAAAAATATGGAACAAGAAGAGAACAACTTGATAGAAATAAAGTGGAAAGAAACAATTTTGATTAGTGGGCATTGCATATGTCATTTAGTCCTGATCAGGTCCTTTTACTAGTTACATTTGAAAAAAATAACAGCTATGGAACTACACTCAAGCTAATAACCAGAATTCCTAGTACATAATATGGCAGATTTTACAAATTATTAAGGAAACTACTGTCACTTATCTTTAAACCGAATGAATGGATTTATGAAAATTATTTTTTACCTCATTTGTCATAATTGGTATCCATCACCATTTCAGGTTACGAACTTCTTTGCTGCCAGTAGCCGATATGGCACGCCAGATGATTTCAAACGGTTGGTTGATGAGGCACATGGTAATTATTTCTCGTCTTTCTTGTTTTCTTGATGTTGTATAACCATGTAGTGACGAAGCACATGATATACAGGCCTAGGACTTCTTGTCTTTTTGGACATCGTGCATTCTTATGCAGCAGCTGATCAGATGGTTGGGCTTTCTCTCTTCGATGGTTCAAATGATTGCTATTTTCATTATGGTAATTTCCATAATAGTAGTTCACTTTTTATTTATTTCATGAGTTCTTGCATGAATAAAAGACTTCTTGCATGCCTTTATTCTAACGTGTTGATGTCCAAGTCATTGGTATGTAACTAGAAAGTATGCACCATAATTTTCGTGTTACAACCAATGTTGTTCATAATCTTGTGTACGTCCAAAGATGACGTCAAACATGTCTGACATAGTTGAATATGGGCCTGTCTAAAAACACAATGTTCCATTTTCTTCATCGTGGAAATAGGTAAAAGGGGGCATCACAAACACTGGGGCACCCGGATGTTCAAATACGGTGATTTGGATGTTCTTCATTTTCTAATATCAAATTTGAACTGGTAAAGGCAGCTACATTATTAAGTGGTTTGTTAATAATGTATTGGTTGTACTCACTCTTTTGGTATAGTAGGAAAGTGTTGCACACTTTTTGGTTATAGGAATCTGATGCTGTTGCATTTGGCTTTTGCAGGTGGATTACAGAGTATCAAGTTGATGGTTACCAATTTCACTCGCTTGCCTCGATGATTTACACGCACAATGGGTTTGCTTCATTTAACAACGATTTGGATGAGTAAGGCATCTATGAGACTACACACCTCTTTGTATAATTTTGATTACAGTTGGTCAAACTGTTGACGTCTTTCCTGTTGGCAGCTATTGCAATCAGTATGTTGACCGAGATGCTCTGATGTACCTCATTTTGGCCAATGAAATCCTGCACGTTCAACATCCAAATATAATAACAATTGCTGAGGATGTAAGCTACACATCACTTTTTTTTGGTCATGCTTTTGTTTAAAGCTATTAAATATTCATCCTTATTGAATTGCTTTGTCTTAATTGATAGTATTGAGGGGGACTAGCTACTGACACTGCTTTCATCATAGAATATCACTAAGTCTCTGAAGTATATTTCTGGGCATAATTGCTTCTAAATTATCTCTAGTTTTTAGTCTTGCAAGTGTTGGTTAGTAGAATTAGTACTGTTACTGCCAGTTAGTGAAAACTTTTCATGCTTTTTCCAAATATGCTATATGTAGATAAAAAGTTGTGTAAGAGAGTAACATGTAACATGTATATATATGCTTTCTCATGTACAACACATGACGGTAACCATAGTGTCGACTGGCTTGTGTAAGCCAATTTAAACTGGCCATACGCAGGAAAAGAAGTTCTTGACGAATTATCTTTTACGAATGTTAGATGTATATCAGTGGGTAAAAAGTTTAAGATTCTTATTGACAGAAAAATTGCATTAATTTTTCTGTCGATGATCTGAATCGTTGCTCGTTGGGTTTCACTATCTACCCACTTATAGAACTTAACAAGGTTTCCTTTTGCTTTTAGGCAACATATTACCCTGGGTTGTGTGAGCCAGTTTCTCAAGGTGGACTTGGATTTGATTATTATGTGAATCTTTCTGCGTCAGAAATGTGGGTTTCTCTCCTCGACAATGTACCGGATAATGAATGGAGCATGAGCAAGGTTATAGCTTTTACGTTTCCATTGTTATATATGGCAGAACAAGACTTTTGTCCTGTTGTCTGATGTTCAGCCAGTGCTACAGATTGTCAGTACATTGGTGGCTAACAAAGAGTATGCAGACAAGATGCTCAGCTATGCCGAAAATCACAACCAAGTATCTACGTTGTAACTTTAGTTTTTCATTTCTACTACACAACTAAACTTTTATGTTGCATTGACATTGTTGTTTATTCTACTTTTCCTTTCCACCAGTCCATATCAGGAGGGCGTTCATTTGCTGAAATCTTATTCGGTGGAGTCGATAATGGTTCTCCTGGAGGAAAAGAATTGCTAGACAGGGGAATTTCACTACATAAGGTATCCCTTTCTTAGTCCTTTACGCACTACTTCCCGAACTTAGCATACCTCTATCCTGATGAGAACACAACTGTAGAATAAGATTTGATATTATTTTGATTTTTGCATTGAAAAGTGAAAATATGAAATCTGGAAGATTGTCTAATTATTGCCCTCTGTTGTCTTTTATCTATATTGTTTCACTTATATTCTGAAAGCTAACGTTTCTTGTCATTGCTTGGACGACCAGATGATTAGACTGATTACTTTTACAAGTGGTGGCCGTGCATACCTCAATTTCATGGGAAATGAATTTGGACATCCTGAGGTAAATCTACAAACTCCCACTGTTCTAAAGACATCATCTTCATGTTTCTGATTCTGACGTTTCATCCTTGTGTCAGAGGGTTGAGTTTCCAACGCAGAGCAATAACTTCTCGTTTTCACTTGCTAACCGCCGCTGGGACCTGCTGGAAAGTGGAGTGCATCATCACTTGTTTTCCTTTGACAAGGTATCAGTCTTACCATTACCACCTGTTTACAAAAGTGCAGCTTCCATATCCATGATTTTGTTAGCATCTCTGAAAATTTTCTTCCTTAAATTTCCTAGCAATTTAATACTGTATTAGTCTATGAAGGCGGCAAATAAATGTTATCAAGCCGAGAAAGTTGTCAGAACTCGAACTTAAAAAACTTTACTGCCGATATCATATCAGAAGAAACTAAATGCTTGATTTCTTATTGAAGTTTTAATTGTATATCTTTAAAATGTAAGGACTAGAAAATGTTCCAAGCATATATCCTCTTGTATCAGAAGAGATGCTTTTTAGCTACTGATCTCGTTCTTTATTTGTAGGAGCTAATGGACTTGGATAAAAGCAAGGGTATCCTTTCAAGAGGTCTGCCCAGCATCCACCATGTGAATGATGCAAATATGGTAATTGAATCCTTTTTCTCTTTTATTTTCCACTGAAAATTGATTGGGTTCAGGGTCTGAAAAATGAGTTCCTGGCATTCTTTGGCATGCTAGTGTTTGTATATGCCTTTATATACGATATTATTCAGCTAATGCGGAAAATAAATAAACCAACTGTCTTCCTGCAACATTTGGGAATTCTCCAAATACATTTATAGAATTATAAAATAACAGTGTAAACCTGAGCAAAATGAGACTACCTAAAGTAAGCATCAGAAATGAAAGAGTTTGTACAATGAGCCTGCTTACTAGTCAACTAATTGTTCTCTACAGGTGATTTCTTTCTCAAGGGGTCCTTTCCTATTTATCTTTAACTTCCACCCATCAAATTCATATGAAAAGTATGATGTCGGTGTAGAGGAAGCTGGTGAATATACCGTAAGTTTTTTCCATTCTCTGTTTAGATATTGCACCCATCATCTATCATCTTTAATAAGTGTCTGTCAATGAAACCACTGCTTTGCTCTCCATGAAACACAGTTGCTACCGCGTTTTTACTCGTTGATAGAACAATGAACTCCACTATAAGGTTGTTCAATGCGTTTCACCTGAGAATATTACCTGGATTTTGCAGATGATACTGAACTCCGATGAAGTAAAGTATGGGGGTCAAGGGATTGTAACAGAAGACCACTATCTTCAACGGTCAATTAGCAAGAGGTTTGTAATTTTAGTTTAATGTTATAGTATCCTACTTAGCAAAGATATAAGGATGTTATCTGTTCATCATTTTGAACCGAATCCACATTTGTGCAGAATTGATGGTCAAAGAAATTGCTTAGAGGTGTTTTTGCCTAGCCGGACTGCCCAAGTCAGCTCTCTCTCTCTCTCTCCTTCTTTTGCTCTCTCTCTATGCTATCTACTGCCATGAGAATTGATTCATAGATGCATTCAACCTGTCATATGTTGATTCAAACTCCATTTTTATATTCTCAGGTTTACAAGTTGACCCGGATCCTCCGAATATGATCCTCTCTCTTTGTATGCCACATACAAACACCAAGCATGTTTGTCTGAGAGGCTAGGTATGAACCCAAGGTCACTACAAGAGGTGATGTAATATTAACATGGCTCGTCCAAGCGATGATGGCAGTTAAGAAGATTATCAATCACGCCTTCACAGAGGTGCAATAAAAGAACAAGCAGTTCATAAAGAGAATCCCAGGAAGACCAATTCATCTCGTGGTGTAGTTCAAGCAAACAAATGTTTTGTATCAAATCAGCTGCATCATGTAACGAGAAGTTAACACATGAACCTCTTAATGGTGTAGGCCGACTGATGTTATGTAGTAAATTTCTAGGAGGTGCTCAAGTTTGTGTATTTAAGAAATCTTTGGTAGTTGGTATATATAGTTTTGTTAATGCATTTCTCGACAAAATCAATGCTTTCCATTTCTCGACAAAACAATTGCTTTCCACAAGAGAAGTCATCCAGTAGCTTAGATATATTGTTTACCTAGTTAAAAAAAGTCCAAGGTAAACGGTGTATAAATGAGCTTAAGCAGAAGGATGATGTGCTAGTGAATCATCCAAAGGTGCATCTCTGAAAAGGTCATCATATGAAACAGGTACCCTGATCCTCTCATGAACAGATTTCCTTTCCTTTTCCGGTTTGGATTCAGTTTGCTCAGCTACCGGCATAACACACATCTCGCTCACCAGAGCTTCATCAGCAGATACATTTCCAGAGGCAAGTCCTTCGGAGGAGCTACCCTGATCTCTTTTAGGCCCTGATTTTGGTCTCGTGTTTGGTTGCCTAAATTGTTTCTGCAAAGTTTGAAAGCGTAAGACAAAGAGCAAGAGAGAAAGAGGTGTAAGATAGAAAACAGTGATATAACATCTTCATGACTGCTATTTCACATTTAAGCTAAGAAAGCAGGATATATTTACGAATGTTGTGATATGATAGGCAAGTACAAACCTCAAACTCCTTGGTCTTTTTCATTATCTCTCTATAAGCTTCAGGCTGTCTCGCTTTGATGATGTTCCACAATACACCACCACTTGTCCGTTTCCTAGTGCCATCAGCAGTCACCTGACCTCCACAGGTCTCAATTGCTACCACCTAAGAAAAAATATTTCTTGCCATCATCAATCATATCTTTGGCAAGAATCTTGCGAAGTGGAATAGAAATATTCTTAACCAACTTAAAAGCATACAGTGGGAGTAACAGAAGGATCAATCCACAAAGCAGTAGTGAATATGTGGACAGTCATTTCTCGATCATGAAAATAAGGTTGACACTGTTGGTCTCACTCAAACCACTTATGGTCTCGATCATGAAAATATGGTTGACACTGTTGATCATAAAAACTTCATCTATCCACTTATGGTTTCATACAAATTGTCTAGATCAATAAAAACAGAGAAAAGACAGATGTGCACAAGAGAAGGGAAAAAAAAATCAACCTAAAATATGAAGTTTTACCATCTACATCTCAGCAAAAGGCACAAGCAGCAAAAAAGGCTCCACTAGGAATATCTTGAACTGCAGGTGAAACAATACAGCTAAACAAGATTGCCACTGCTGGTCACACACAGATCAAACAAGGTTTTAACTGGAATAACACAGAAAACATCTTGAAGTAGTGTATACCTCATTGACAAGATCACTTAAGGCAGCAATTCCGAGACACCCAACAGCTGTGTATATCATGTAAGACTTCTTCTCCTTAAGGCGTCTACAAGTATCCCTAACAAACCTGCCATAACAAAACATCAAACAATGAGCAACGTTTCAACCATAGCCAAGATCAGGCAGCTATACCAAGAATTTACACAACAATATTAGCATATAGAAAAAGAACACTTACCAGTCTACACTCATGGGTTTGTCCATCACAGGGCCTTTTCTCTTTTTCTTCTTCTTCTTCCTCTTGTTCTTGTTTGTCTGTTGCAGTCCATTCTTCTCACCCAAAATCGCCTCTTTATCTTTGACTCCATCACCATCATCATTTTGCCTCTCTCCAGAATCTAAATCATGATCCACAACAATCTCCCCTTCTTCAACATCAACCATTTCAACATCCTCCAAGTTTTCAAATCCGTCTTCTTCATTTATAGCATCCAACAAACTCTCTTCTCCCTCCATGAGATCAAAAACCTAAAATCCCAACCAAAAACCAAACACAACTTCAAAATGTAACACATAACAAAACAACACTCGCACAAAAATCCCAATCCATTCAAACAAAAACTTCGAAACCATTTACATTTACAACGATAATCTCACAAGAACATCCAATAACACGATTTCAAAAACATGAATCTCTCAAAAAATTGCTCAATACAAAGTAGATCAATTAGAATCGCGAAATAAACAAAATAAGAAGCTAACCTTGGGACTTCCTTTGCTCTTCGATCACCCACACTCGAGATTATCAACAAAACACACACTTCATCGTCATCGACCCAATACTGAGCAAGAAAAATCTCAGCTTTAGGGTTTAGGCAATTTTTGCCCTTTAAGAAAAAAGCTTAATCCATTTCCTTTATATAAAAGTTTTTAATTATATTTTGCCCCAATATAATAAATTATATATATATACTTTCCTTATTTGTCCTGAGGACTATAGTCAATGAAAAAGTCAAAACTAATAGAATTAGGAAAACAAAAAGAATTAAAAGGAAAATTGAAACAGAGAAGACTTGGCGTCTCTTTAGATTCTCTCTACCATGGATCACTCTATCTCACCGGAGTACAATTTCCCGGCCATCACTCGCTGTAGTTTATCCAATTCACTTCCTCACCGTCCACCATCACCACTGCCGTCTTCGGCCGATATCCACCGCTTCTACAATTCTCTTTCCCCATCAGCACCAAGCGTTCCGGTTTCGTCGGAGATGGAGTCTATGGAAGCAGTAGAGAAGATACTCAACTACAAATTCAGTAACAAGAGTCTTCTCAAGGAAGCGATTACACACACCTCGTGTACAGACTTTCCTTCTTACGAGCGGCTAGAGTTCATAGGCGATAGTGCTATTGGTTTAGCAATCTCAAATTACCTATACCTAACGTACCCTAGCCTTGAGCCACACGACTTGTCTCTGTTGAGAGCAGCTAATGTTAGTACTGAGAAACTCGCTCGTGTCTCTCTTAATCATGGTCTCTATTCATTTCTTCGACGCAATGCTCCTTCTTTAGATGAAAAGGTAATCCATAAAACTTGTCTTTGCATTGAAGAACCCTGGAAACAGAGTGATTCTTTATGTGAAACAGAGTGATTCTTGTGATATCTTCACCACCAAGTTGTGTGTGTTGATGTCGTTTGATAGGTTAAAGAGTTCTCAGAGGCGGTGGGGAAAGAAGATGATTTGTCAGTGTCATATGGTGGATTAGTCAAAGCCCCTAAAGTTCTAGCTGATCTTTTTGAGTCTTTAGCTGGAGCTGTGTATGTTGATGTCAACTTTGATCTACAAAGACTATGGGTGGTCTGTGTCTACTTCTTCTTTAGATCTACTCTTGTGTGTTTTGTCTTTGTTACTGAAAGTTAAGGGCTTCTTTCTTATTGTCGATTTTGCAGATCTTTAGGGGTCTTTTGGAACCGATAGTTACATTGGACGATTTGCAGAAGCAACCTCAACCTGTGTCTATGCTTTTTAAATTATGTCATAAACATAAGAAGCGAATCGACATCAAGAATTGGAAAGATGGTAATGTCAGTATTGCTGTTATATATCTTGATGATGAGCTTTTGGCTTCAGGCCGAGCTGAGAATAAAGATATCGCAAGGCTGATCGCTGCTAAAGAAGCGTTACGGAAGTTGTCAGAAGTTTTTCCCGTTGAAATGGTTATTGATGAAGATAGTGTAGAGATTCAACTTACACATGCTAAAACGAAGTTGAACGAGATTTGCTTAAAGAAAAAGTGGCCTAAGCCTATCTACAGGTATATCCTACTCCTACATCTTGGAAGCATTCACATACTTGAGTAGTCTAAAGTCTTATAATCTCAAGAAGCAGAACACATTTGATAAGCCATTGTTTAAAAACATTTTGTTATTGTTTTTCACATTTTTTCAGCGTTGAGGAAGATAGAAGCTCGGTACAGGGAAAGAGATTTGTTTGCTCTGCTAAGATTAAGATAACAGAAGAAAAAACATTATATATGAAGGGAGATGAACAGTCCAAGATAAAGAAAGCAGAAAGCTCCTCGGCGTATCACATGATTAGAGCCTTGAGAAAATCTCATTATCTCTAATGGTCTTGTATCATTTGTAAAATTAAAAATTGTATTTACCCTTGAACCAAAAACACCCTCTAATGAATCACTTTCGAATTTTATGTTTTTCTTTGAACCTACTAGCCTGGGGTTAATTAGTCTCTTGTACCCCCACTACGGAGAATTTGTAGGCGAACCAAGCCATTTGCCAAAGATACTTGCGCCTCCGGAATATGTTAAAATATAGGAAAGCTCTGCTTTAGCAGTTGTTTCGTTGATTTGACATTTGATGGAATGGAGAATCACATTAAAAGTGGAGGAACTGAGGTAAAATGTTAACACAGTCAGGATCAAAATCTTAACGGTAAAAATGAAACCTCTCTTTCTCTCATATCACAACAGCCTGAGTACAGAACACAAAGGACAAAACAGAAGAAGTGAAGAACAAAATACAAAACACAAGCAATCAGAGTTTTGAGTATCTTCCTCTTTACGTGGTTTTTGTCTGAACAAACATTAATTCAGCTCCTGATTTTTCTGGATTAGATACAAACAAAAAGACTTTTAATCCAGCAACAATGTCCACTAGAACAGCCGAGGTTGTTGTTGTTGTGGATTTCCACTTCTCATCATTGCGCAGAACTCTTCATAGTTGATTCTACCATCCTGCAAGAGAGGCAAACCGTTATGGACAGAGTTCAGTTTCCTTATAAGAAGAAGAAGAAGAAGATAAAGAGAGGAGATGAATTATTTTAACTTACGTTATCGGAGTCGACATCTGACAAAACCTCTTTGATTGTTGCATCATCTCCCATTCCATATTCCTTCAATGCAGATTCCAGTTCGTCTATTGTAATGTATCTGTGTACACATTTTGATCCCAAGAAAAGGCTCACCATCTTGCTTATATATATACCGGTTAAGAATGAATAACATCGAGAAGAAACAGGTCACTTACCCGCTGCTGTCTTTGTCAAAATGCTGGAAAGCTTTGTAAAGATTCTCATTACTTTCAAGCCTGTGCCTATGCATTGTTGCTGTAATAAACTCTATGTAGTCGATGGACCCGTTCCCATCAACATCAGCCTAATCACAAACCCGAGAATCTGAGTTCTTAAAGTAAAGGAACGGAATGGGGGAAAATATAGTTTTTGACCAACTTACAGCATCCATGAGCTGTTTCACTTCTGCCTCTGTGAGTTTAGATCCCAATTTGGCTAATCCTTCTTTCAGTTCTTCATAAGTGATTGTGCCACTGTTGTCAGTGTCTATGTTAGCAAACATTGCCTTCAATCCTTGGATTTCTTCCGTGTCAATATTCTCCGCTATGACCTGTTAGAATCTCATCATGAGTATAACGAAAAAGAGGACCACAACCACAGAATCACATTGCATATGTGAAAAATCTTGACTTCACCTTTAAAGCAAGTTTCTTTAGCTTATTCATTGCTCTAAATTGTTTCATCCTTGAGAGAACAGCACTGTCAATTGGCTTGTCTGATGCTTCTCCACCTTCTCTAAGCCATGGATGCTCTGCACAAAACAGTAGAGCAAATCTCAGAATCAAGAAGGAACCGATAATGGAATCTTCCAGAACTTTGCATTGTGTTGTGGCTCCGTAAAATGTCTTCAAAAGGTACTTACGAAGAACATCAGCAGCAGAAATCCGCCTTTTTGGATCCGCAGTCAACATTCTACGTACCAAATCTTTGGCACTGCTGGAGATTGACGGCCATGGTTGGCTCTCAAAGTCGATATGGCCTTCCAATATAGCATCAAATATTCCTTTCTCAGTCTCTGCATATCCAATGTTCTGTTTTCAGCTTTTTATTCACAACATATAAATCTCAAAAGGGAAAGGAACAAAGAAGAGAGAATATCGCGTTACCAGCCCAAAACGGGGGCACACCGCTGAGTAGAATGTATAAGATGATTCCAGCACTCCAGATATCAACTTCTTTCCCATATCTGCGACGTAAGACTTCTGGAGCAACATAGTATGCACTCCCAACAATATCTCTATATACTTTTCCTGCAAAGACAAGAAGAAGAAACACCAAATGATGAAGAGTAAGAAACATCAAACTCTATCAGAGAACAAAAACAGCGGTCTCTAGCCTAGTCCGTATATCAAGAAAGGTCTGAACTTCTTCATGCAATTCACGGAACCAAGAGACACAAGATACCAATATAACCAGAACCTTGATACGTATCCTATCTATGTCCTAGAGACAACCAACTTCATCAAAATGTACTAAACCCTAAAGAAAAGTCTGATTATTTTACCCTCTTCAATAAAGACAGACAATCCGAAATCAGTAGCCTTGATCAAAGCCTTCTCATCTTTGCTAGAGAGCAAGAAATTCTCAGGCTTCAAGTCTCTATGCAACACACCCATGAAATGACAAATCTTGACAACATTCACAATCTGTCTACAAACAGAAGCAGCAGCTCTCTCAGTGTAATGTCCCTTAGCAATGATTCTATCAAACAATTCACCACCAGCACAAAGCTCCATCACCAAATTCACAGCTTTCTCATCCTCATAAGCTCCTTTAAACTCCACAATATTAGGCTGCCCACTCAAATGCTGCATTATCTGAATCTCTCTCCTCATATCATCCTTATCAGCTTTAGTCACCAGCTTCTTCTTCGAGATCGATTTGCAAGCGTACTTCTTCCCCGTGGAATTCTCTGTGCACAGATACGTTACCCCAAATTGACCACGACCTAGCTCTTTACCCAATGTGTAAAAGAGCTTCACGTCTTCGAAAGCGTTCTCTAGTATTGAATTGCTCTTAGTGGTGGTCTTGGGACTTAGTCCTGGTGCTGCAGCCGCCGCCCTCCACGGTGGTGGTTGACTATTCACGGAACCTGGTTTCTCCGGCTGCTGAGTGGTTCTCGCTTGTGGAGTATACGACGGTGGATCTTGGTTGGTTACTCCTACTTCAACTGATCTAGTGGTATTACCATTTTGCTGTGGCTTCATCAATCCATGGTTCTTGGCAAAACAATTTCCCATGATTTTAAAAAGCTCAAATTCCGACGACCCAGAGAGGAAAGATCGGAACTTTAGCTAAGCTAGCTCAAATTCCGATGACCCGGAGAGAAAGATCGTAACTTTTTTTTGTTGAAGATGATCAAAAGAAGAAACAAGAGAGAAAATTGAAAGTCAGGATCTTTTTTTAAAATTGTTGAGGGATTATAATAATATAAAGACGTGGAAGCATCACCTCATTAGATAATATACCTTAATTGCATCAAGCTAAATAATGTTAGCCAGATGGATTTGATTAAGAAAGGAAACAAATGATTATATAAAATCAAAGAGTTGAAAAATTGCAGAAATGTAACATGAGAAGCATGAAATGATGAATAATTATAAGAGGACGGCTCTATCTAGGTAAAATGTTGAAAAGTACGACTAATATCAAAAGGAAACCGAGTCAAACTCATACTTCCATTGAATTATTCCTGGTCAGATAAGAACGATGAGAATGATTTGTTTTATCTGAAAAAATATATGTAACATGTTGAGGTTTGAGTAGCTGACAAGAACAAGAAAATTGATGTTTTGATTTGGGACTTTTGCTTATAGTAATGGACTCGAAGTTGAAGGTAGTTTGAAGCAGTGTTTTGTTTTGTGTAGTGTGTGTGACATCATTGACTTGTCGTCGACATATTTACACACAAGCTACACGACAGTTAACAAAAACTATTTCAAAAATGCATAAGCTGTTAGCATGTATCTATTCTTTTTTAATCATCAACATTCAAAAGTTTTTAGGCTTTCAGTTTCTTAGCTTGCTTCTCCTTCTCTTCTCTTCTCTTCTCCTAGGCCTGGCTACGTACCTCCACTCTACATGACTTCGATAGTATGAAAGATCTCAACAAATCTTAAGACTAAGTTTCATTTGAAGATTTTAATACTAACCAAATAATTTTTTTGATTATTCATCTTAACTTTTTAGTATTCTCATAATCAATGCATTACTAGTCTTCATCTATAAGTGCTCATATTTAGTCAAAAAAAGAAGAAGAATTAAGGCTACTGAGAACTCATTTAGCTTGTCTTCTTACTACACAAGCTTCTCTTAAACTTTTAATGGTTAGCTTATATGAAACATAAATCTAGGAGAGCGCTAACCAGCCCAAAACTGGTGGATTGAAGGAAGGTGTATGGTTCCATGACTTGCTTGAGGTTGATATTCAGCTACGGTTACTCTGTAAGTATGCTTTAAGACCAGGGAGTATCAAAGGACAAAACTTAACTCCGAGAAATCATTCAATCTTCTACGTGTCAGCCTAGCAGCCACTTGCACTTTGTAAAACTGACAAGGACAAAAGTTAAAATGGGAAACTCAAATCTAAGCATGCGTACTTGCAAATTTCAAAGTTAAACGCAGCTTACTCTGTTGTCTGTTCTACATAAATTACAACAGCAGAGCTGCCTATTTGCAAGAACACAAACATAACAAATGTTAGAAGAGAAACAGAGATTTAGCAATGAGTCTACTACAACAGAAGAAGTAAATTAAACAACTAAAGGCAACAAAACGAAGTCAAATATGGCAAACAAAAAGAAGTATGAGAGACGAATTAAATTTCTATATATTGTTCAAAGAAGAAGATGACAAAAGAGAAAAAGAAACAAGTAAAAGTGCAAGAAATAGATTATGGGTTTTGTAAAATGCACTATTCAAGTTGCATTGAACTTGGAACATAAGAGGACACAAGTGGTTTGAGATCTCTGTTTCGAACTTCTCCAAGATCCACTTCTTTCAAGGATCCATCCTGTCCAATGATGAAAGCTGTGTTGTGCTTCCTGTCTTTGCTTTGATTAAAAACCACAGCGATTTTCTTCTCTTCATCAATGAAGAAACTTGTAGCCATAAACGAAAACATAAAATCGTTGCCAGTGAGTGGTGTCATATCCACTGATAAGAAGACCTTGCTGCCCCACGACAACATGTTGGGCTCAATCTTAGTTGTAACCCAGATCTCCATTTCTAATGTATGCTAGTCTTCTTACTATACAAGTCTGTGTCATAGCCTATATGAAACATAAATCTAGTTGAGCTAACAAACAAATGCGGTAAAAATTAGTCTATCCAAACTCATTGATAAACATTGGTTAATGAAGAGCTTCTTTTTGCTAGATTAAGAATCCAAGATTGGAAGTTTACTGCTACCACTATAATGACTAGAATGTAAATGGCAATAAACAACTCATTCAGATCGTAGTGGAATGTAAATTGGATATATTTCAATCTCAAGCTTATCCCATCCCTTCCCATTTTCATATTTCAAAACTGCATTAATTTCTCCATTCAATTTTCTTGCTTTTATTTTATTTTATAAAACATTTAGATTCTTCTGTGGGCGCAAGTTCATGCATGCGCCAATAGAGTCGCCAATGCAATGTAGATTAGAGGTATGGGTAGTTCAGCTTCTTAAATGCAACTCCTCCTCCTTTCTCTCTTTTTTCCTTTATAAATTGCTCTTTTCTCACACTCCACACCACTCTCCAATTCAAGCTCTCACCCCATAAATAGACAAATTCAAAATATCTTATAAGAGAAAGAAAAAAAATCAATTAGTCTTCCATCTTTTCTTCATGGGCATTTCTAAGATGATTCTTCTGAAATTCACATATGTTGTTTCTTTCTGGATTACTTGCGTGATCTTCAAAATGTCAAGAACGATAAAACGAGCTTTGTTGGGCTCATTCATCTTCATTCTTGCTTCCGGTAAATTTACAAGTTATCTTCATTTTCTTATCATTTAATGCTGTTTGTTCCCCTTTTTTTTTTTGAATTCTATAGATGCTTGCTAAACTAACGTACTTTTAAAGATGAAACTTGAGACGCCATCTCATTGGTTTTGGATATATGTACTTCATTGACATGTACTTACCTCTCATATATGAATCCACACATATGTATACTATATATAGTTGACAACTTGACATGAGTGTTTGATAAAAGAACTAAAACATATTAACAAAAAGATAAAGAGAAAATTCTTGAATGGATGCGATGTGTCAAGCAACTTCTACTTACCATAAGAGTCTGATGTGGGATCTTCTTTTCCATTTTCTTAGTTTTTTCCTTTAACCTGAATTACTTGTTGTCTATGCATTCCTTAATTGAATTTAATAACTTATCTTATGTATGGATTCTCTACCCTTAAATTCTCATTCTTTAAGAAAAGTATATCTTTTTGTCAACAATATCTTCATCCAAATTCTTAGAAAAATATACTTTCTTTTTGGTATGTATCATTTTAACATATCACATTGCATTGTTTTCATTCCACATTCCATGTTAAACAATTTTATAAGATCACGAAATGTCATTAATTTTGAATGTAGCTAGTGTTGTGGTAGCCGCCATTGTAGGAGCCATCGAAGGTCACACCACTGACATCGGATTTCTTCAAGGTAGTGTGCTTGGAGTGGTGGCTGGAGTTATCACTGCGGTCCAACTCTTTGGACCGGTGCTACATAGTGATCAACCTTTGTCTAAGGTGATTGTGACTCTACATATAACCCTAGAATCTAAAAAATAAATCACTAAACAACCATATGTTTCTAGTTAAATAGTGGGAGTGGTCCTGTAATTAAGAAAGCTAGCTAAAAATGAATGGTATTCTAGTAACTAGTTATCTGAATAAAAGATGATGTTATGGTAACAATAGTTTGGTGACAAAAATATGAAAAGAGTGGCAGGTGGCTTTACTCAGGAGAGTAGTGAATGGGAAAGCCATTATGGGATTGGTTAGACCTTTTGTTCTCAAAGCATATCAATGGCAAGTAAGTACTCTCCATTCTTTTTGTTCTTCTGACTTTTTTTCAACTACGTCTTTTTATTTGACAAGAACACGATATTTTCTAACGTAAAATCAGAACCATAACAAAAAGCGTTAAACTAAGTATATTTTACAAAATTTTAACTCCGGTAATATTATAATACAAAATGCAGATAATAGCATTGGATACAAGTTACATGGAGAGTTCAAACTTATACGATTTCAATCATGAAAAAAAGGGACTATCGAAGAGCTCTATTCAGAACATCCCGATGTTCTACAACCGTTCAGAACATCAAACAAAATCGAGTTGCTCGATTTGCTTACAGGTGATAAAAATGTAATTAATTAGAATCATCTAGGAATCAGATTTTAATATATGATAATAATGACTTAAATCATATATATTTCTAATGTTCATTTTTGGGGTGTGTAGGATTGGGAAGAAGGGGAAGTAGGAAGAAAGCTAGCAAGATGTGGCCACACATTTCATATGAATTGCATAGATGAGTGGTTGCTTAGACAAGAAACTTGCCCCATTTGTAGAGACCATCTTTCACATAACACAACTTCTACATAACAATATGTTGTGGATAAACTTCACAAAGCTATGGACCGACATGACCCAACGGGTCCAAATTTTTAAAATTTGCAATCCAACTAAACTACACAAAAATAAAAATTAAATTCTCAGTAATATATGTACCTAACTAAGGGTAAAGTGGGAAATACAAAAAAACATTTCGAAGAGAAGGAAGAAGACAAAAGAAGAAGCACGAGAATCATCTGCTTAAAATCCAATCGCATCGACTCAGTCTTCTTCTTCTTCTTCACCTACCTTTCTCTCTCTCTCTCGTGGTCCATTCGCTATTCTATACTTCTTGTCGGCGCCGGAGAGAGTGAGATGACTTGGTCGGTTTTCAGATCCATAAATACTCCAACACTCGACCTCTCCACCGCACTTCGCTCCACTCGTACCCCATTGGTCGCTGCTGGTGTCGGCTGCGCAACATTCGCTGGTGTTTCTCTCTTCAGAATGTCTTCTAGATCTCCTCCTTTCGCTTCCCTCTCTGTCTCTGCTTCTTCTGGTGACGATTTTACTCAATTTTCTCCAATTTGGACCGATATTAGTACTTTCTAAAGATGCGATTTTTATGAATGTCAGTGTCAAAAAGTTGAAATTGATTTCAGTTATCATCAATGCATATGTTTGTTAGTATTGGGTTTTAGTTTCTTTCATCTTCCGTATTGAATGATCAAGGGTTTGAGAATAGGGTTTTTACTAAAGAAATGTGATGTTGTGTGTGGTGTGCAGTGAAGAAGGAAGTTGTGTCTACTGAGAAAGCACCAGCTGCTTTGGGACCTTACTCTCAGGCCATTAAAGCCAATAATCTGGTTTTTCTTTCAGGTGTTCTTGGACTTATACCTGAGGTCCGTATATATAAGATATGAAACTGTGTAATCACCATGTTGTTTCTCTTTTCTGTGTTCTAAGATTACAAGATTTGCTCTTTTTGTTTTGTGTATATAGACTGGAAAGTTTGTTTCGGAGAGCGTCGAAGATCAGACTGAGCAGGTTAGCTTTCAAACTGTCACCGTAGTCTCTATAAAAATTGGTTTTGTTTAGAGTACTTTCCACTTGCTTCTCTGTTTTGGTGGATGATTATCCACAGAAAAGGAGGTCTAGCCTCTAGGTCGTCATGATGTTGTTTGTTGGTGAAAATGTAGTGAGGGATGACAACTTAATGTGCCTTATTCTAGCTGAGTTTATTGGGATATAAACTTTCATGATACAAAACTAAGCCTTTGAAACTTTTGGGTTTTGCTTTAAAATTCTTGATTTGGTTGGTATTAGTCTTCAAATTAACTTGTTCCAGTGTAGTTGTAGCAAGGTTGAGTTGCTCTGTTTTTCCTTCCTGATTTTATCTACTTGCTTCTATTATCTTATGGAATATCAAAGGTACTCAAAAACATGGGGGAGATATTGAAAGCTAGTGGTGCTGATTATTCCTCGGTGGTGAAGACAACAATCATGTAAGGGATCTTGTTTTTTTCAACAGTACCATTGTCCATTTGAATTCTGAATCTAAATAGAAAGAAAAACAATCTCTTCTGGTTTTCTCTCAAAGGTTGGCTGATTTGGCTGACTTCAAGACAGTGAACGAGATATATGCCAAATGTGAGTTCTTTAACAAGATTGTTTGTGTTCCTACTTTGTTTGAGATGCATAATTATTAGTGGAGTCGTTAAGGGCATGAAACATTTGTCTCTGTTGCAGACTTCCCAGCTCCTTCTCCAGCACGATCGACGTATCAAGTTGCAGCTTTGCCTCTAAACGCCAAGATCGAGATTGAATGTATTGCAACACTCTAGAACACTCAAATCAATCTCTACGAAGGGTATTTTGGTCCGGAAGATGTCAAAACAAATAAGAGAAACAATGGTTTTTGGGGCTTAACCCATATTTAACCTACTTTTCATTTTGCTGCACTACGAAAAATGTTGCGGATTATCAACCATTAGGTTGGTTACAAATCAAAAGCCTCTAATCAAGAATAAGTTATTTAGTGTCTTGTCCACCCTCATTTGCTGTTGACGTATATGTATTGATTGTATACATTATTTTATTTGAGTGAAAACCATTATGCTTGAAGAGACAAGAGTTAATAACTTAATATGGTCGTTAGAAGAGGAATGATAATTTAATATTGCTAGAGAAAGAAAATATATGTAAAAAAAAATGCAAACACAAATTACCCTTTATTATTATTAGGTGGTTTGGTAACAAAGGAAAAACATGGAGCTTCAAGTTCCTATAGTTTGAGAAATCTAACTAGGGTACCACTTGGTTGAGGAAATGCCCTCGAGTTGAACTTCAACCTTCAACATATCATTCACAACAAAACCCTTTGATGAATCTCTGAGATCAGCTAGAGGGATAATCTGAAAGTCGCCCGAGTAATAAAACCAAGAAGTGTACCAATTACTAACTGCGAAAAAAGAAAGTAAAATCCCATTAGTCAATGGCGATGAGATGTTATATATCCATTTTCTTACGTACCTTGTATTTCGACGTTATTGAGTTTGCGTTGGTTAAGAACTCGAAGCTTGGCTCGAACATAAATCATCTCAAAGGGTTTGAATTTATCGTTAATGTTAAGATACAGCGACATGGCTTTTCCCTTTGAAAGATTACGACCATTCGGAAACACTTGTAAATACCTGATCATCATATAAAACAATAATTGTTAATTACTACCACTATACTCTTATAGCGCAAAGTTTTTACTTCTGTAATGATGTGGTACTCACATGCTTCTTCCTCCAATGGAGAACACATCGGATTGGTAACTTTCTTTGAGCAGCGTCGAGAATCTCAGGAGTGCATAAGTGAATATTGGGTTATCGAATTTCTCAGTGACAAATAAAGATTCAGATTTTTGGTAGTGAGAAGCAACGGTCACATCAACACCAAACTCACAGTGATTATCGTAGATGTATCCGTTTCGCAGGTCTTCGAATTGATCTGCAGACATGACCTTAGGGAATCCCAAAAGCCTTTTGGGTGCAGTAAATTTCCATACGTTGGTATCTATAGATTATAACAAAAATGTTACTATATATCATGCACGCATAGATAATTATTCTTGCTTGTTATACATATTGAAAAAATTTAGCAAAAACCTTGGACGGTAAAGTACTTCTTCTCGTTGTTATTGAAGATGTAAAACCTTAGATCCGCGTAAACGACTTGATCTGCAGTGATGGGGGTCGATTCGTGTAAGAGTACGTAAAGCGAAACGTATCCTGAAGTACCATCCCACGTGAGCCCGTTAGGGTGTACCTTAAGTACCCTGTATTATATATCATGTCTTTTAAGACCCATCAAAAGATTTTTGGTACATAAGATTCGATTCATGAAAATGAAGATCAGAATACCAACATACCAGTTGTATCCACCAGCTGCAAAGGGACGAGATTCGAATCCCAAGTAGGGGATTTTAAGGAACGAGTTATAAGACTCTATCTTGAAAGAGTAAGACGAGGGAGGAACTTCTGTTAGACCTTTCACTATGTTTGAAGCTGATACTTTATAATCAAGTGATGATGAGATCTCATTATGTTTATGCAAGTAATTTCCTTTTTCCAGGTTTGGTGTTGGTCCATCTTTTCCCTTCTCTGTTTCAGACAAAAATACAGAGCATTTGAAAAAAGAAAAAAAAACAGAGGATTATGTCCACACACAAAATCTAAGTTACATAGATGAATCTAAGAGTGAAAGAGATTTTATACGCTGTTGAATTGTGTTGAAGTCATCACTGAATTGTCGTATAAAGGAACCCGCAGACGAAGATGTGATGAAGAGACAAAACAGGAGATAAACAAAAGAGGATGTGTTTCTGTAGAGACTCGTCATCTTTCAAGGTTATGACTTATGTGAATGAAGTGAAGAGAAGAGAGGTTAGTGGAACTTATATATTAAAGAGATAGAGAAATGCTTTAGGATGGAGTCTTCGAATATTAGTTAGATTCTTACGTAATAATGTTGTTTCAAAAACAAAACATGATTCGATGGTTTCATTTAGCATCGTTGACTTTTGAATCCATCTCAAGTTTGGGAGTGCCCTCACTTGAAGTTTTCATTAACTTGACCATAAAATAATTCTACATCAGATGAATAAATTTTTATAAATCCTATATGAACTTCAATTTTCTTAAAAAAACATTCAAAAACATATGATTGGAACTGAATACAGTAGTTTGAATTAAATTATAAAATAGGTTCAAATGCATTGTAAGTTTTGATACCTATGAATAAAAGAATCAATGGATTTTTTTCTATGGAGGTTGGAGTCTACTGCTAAAGTACTATCATTAATGTATTGCCATAAACAATAAACAATATTATAATTGCTAATCTTAAATCTCCACTTGATTATAAAGATAAAGACTAAATCGATCAAAAACCAATACACTAGATCCAATTGCTCTATTCTTTAACTTTTTATGATGTTAGATAGTTTTATTTAACCTTTTTCTTTTACTTATATTTTCCAATTTTCTTTTCACAAAAGTTCTTATTAAATTTTCACATTGAATTTCATTAAAATCCCCCACCAAAAGCCAGGCTTCATCTAGTGTATTGGTTTTTGATCGATTTAGTCTTTATCTTTATAGTCAAGTTGAGATTTAAGATTAGCAATTATATTATTTTATTGTTTATGGCAATACATTAGTGATAGTAATTTAGCAGTAGACTCTAACCTCCATCATAAATTATCCATTAATTCTTTAATTCTTAGGTATCAAAACAAACAAAACTGAGCCGAATGTTGGATTGGCGGATTTTTTTTTGGGTGAAGACTATTTGATCTTTCAAGAAGATATATGATAATTTGATAATGATATGCTGAAGAAAAAGAAACAATTGTATTTGAAATGCATAATCAAATTCTTATTAGTATTTGATAACAAATCAAACACATGGAGGTAGGTACAAGTTCTTTGCTTAGAGAAAATCTAACTCGGGAAGTACTTGGTTGAAGAAATGGCCTCCATTTCAACTTGAACCATCAACACATCGTTCTTAACGAAACCCTTTGATGAATCTGTGAGATAAGGGAAATAGATAAACTCAGGGAAACCCCAGCTATATTCTCCATATCCCGGACCATTGTACCAAATATCGACTGCCCAAAAAAAAGAAGTAAATCTCATTAGTCATTGCGATGAGATGTTATGTATACCCATCAATGAACACATATCATTTACTTACGTTCCCTTTCGATGTTACTGAGATTGAGTTGGTTAAGAGCTCGAAGCTTGGCTCGAACATAAATCTTCTCATATGGTCTGAATATCTCATTCACATTAAGGCCAAGATACATCGACAAAGCTTTTCCCTCTCCCGTACCAAGACCACTTGGATTGATTTGTATATTCCTAATCAACATATAAAATACTTGTTACTACTTACCACCATTTTACTACTCCACCAGAGTTTTTATTTTGAAATAATGTTGACTCACCAACTTCTTCCTCCGATGGAGAACACTTCTGATAGGTAACTGTTTTTTAGCAGCGTAGAGAATCCCCGAATGGTCCAGGTGAATCTCGGATTTAGAAAATTCTCTGTGACAGAGAAAAGTTCCGATTTTTCGTAGAGAGAAGGCATGGTTACATCAACACCAAACTCGCAGTGATCTCCATCGTAGAGATATCCTTTTGTCGGATCTTTGAATGTATCAATGGGGAGGACCTGAGAGAATCCCCACATCGTTTTGAAGACACTAAACTTCCACACATCGGTATCTACAGATTATATAACAAAGACCAGTCGATATATAGATACATATTACTATCATGCACAAAGTATCTTTCTTGCTAAAACACTACATTTCTTGATTGAAAATTATAAGAACCTTGGATAGTGAAGTACTTCCTCTCATTCTTGTTAAAGATGTAAAACCTTAGATCTGCGTAAATCTCTTGCTGTCCGAGAGTTGAGTTGTCTATGGCTACGTAAAGAGAAAGGTACCCTGAACCACTATCCTTCTTGTTACCATTTGGGAACACAACAAGTGTCCTGTATATATTGAGATTCATCAAAATATATTTGGTATGTAAGATTATAGATTCAAGCAAATAAAGATCAGATGACCAACATACCAGTTGTATCCACCAACTGAAAAGGGACGAGATACATATTTCTCCGTGTAAGTTGACTTAAGGAGCGTGTTGAAAGACTCCATCTTGAGAGAGTAAGACGATGGAGGACGATCTCTCAAACCTTTCACTGCGTTTGAAGCTGATACTTTATAATCACGTGATGAGATCTCCTTATTTTCTTGTAAGTAATGTCCTACGTCCAGGTTTTGGATTGGTTCTGCTCCTACCTCCTCTGTTTCCAGACAAAAACAGAGCATTTGAGAAATAAAAACAAAGGATCTGTTTTCCATTTATAACAACTAAAAGAACATAGAAAATTGGCATACGCTGCAGATTTGTTTTGAGGTCATCAGTGATTTGTCGTATGAAGGAATGTGCAGTGGCAGATGTAATGAAGAGACAAAGCAATAGATAAGCAATAGCGCTTGTGTTTCTGTAGTGGCTCGCCATCTCTTAATGTTGGTTTTGTGTATGAAGTTTGCAGAACAGAGAGTACTGAGACTTATATGGTTAGTAATTTGTGCCTTAGTGGGAGATACATGCTTAGTTAATAATGCTTTGGGATGCTCAAGATCAAGAATCAAGATTTTATTGAGACTGATAATATTATTTTATGTGCCTCGTGTTTGCGAATGCGAATTAAAAATTGAATAATATTTTTGGTTGATTACGTTATTTCACCTAGCATCATTGACTATTGAATCCATCTCAAGTTCTCAACTTAGTTGGTGACTCATCTGAGTTTCATTACCTCATTGTACATCAATTGATTAAAAGCTATCATATAAACACATTTTTTTTAACGTTTATGAATGAATTATGTATATACAAATTCTCAAAAGATAAGCATGACTTCTAACAATTACTGTAAATAGTAAATACACCCAAAAAAAACCTCATATTCACACTCAACTCTTCCAAAACGAATTTTTCTGCTAAGAAAACGTATTACTCATATTTTCTTTCAAGTTTATTCTAATTAAAGTTTTTAATTGATTATAGTTTCTCTTTGTTGTCAAAGAGTAATCATAGTTTCTTCAATATTCAATAATGCATTTTCTTATTTGCGTGCTATGTATATTTATATATATATATATATATTTTTTTTTAATTATTATTTGATATAATATTTTTAATAAGAAAAATATACGTATTGGCATCTATTTTTAATTTTTGTACCATCATCTGAATTTCTAACCCCTACCTTTTATTGCCTAAATAACTAAACTATACGACCATCGATGAACTGATCGGATTAACCAACCAAAGTTAGCTTCAGTCATTATATATTGAACAGAAGCAAATAGATTATTTTATCGACTCTGTTCATTAAAGTTTCTCTTTAAAGGATCCATATCGGAATCCTTAGCAAGATCAAGATCGGAATTTTTTATGGAAAAAA
>Ga0041059_1000617_pt1 | contig 27539 bp, 32 predicted proteins | sample AraColnosormetaG_FD_56232 | JGI IMG/M metagenome (GOLD analysis project Ga0041059, IMG submission 56232) | Arabidopsis roots microbial communities from North Carolina, USA - Col MF nosort | ecosystem: Host-associated > Plants > Roots > Unclassified | place: USA: North Carolina | collected... | reverse complement strand
GGTTAATCGAATCTCCTATTATTATTGACATGGTATATAGAATGGATACGGATCAGTAGAAAGGTTTCTGAATGGATATATTTAAATGGACTTGTTATTATAGATACCAAAAAATTATTTGTTGATTTTTCTTTCAGTTTGGAGAGACCTCCACCTTCAAGATCTTATGGACATGGAACTTTGGTTTCTATACGAACCACGGTTAATCGAATTTCTTGTTATTATTGACATGGTATATAGATTGGATATGGATCAGTAAAAAGGTTTCTGAATGGATATATTTAAATGGACTTGTTATTATGGATACCAAAATTTTTTACCAAATTCCTGAGATAATCGAGATCGAATTGTTTAAGAAACTTCTCCCATTTATTTGCAGAATCGTTATCACCAATTTTTAGTGAGCCGCCGTCATAATCGATAAGAGGAATCAAACCTAGAAGTTATGGAGACGTGGAGAGAGAAAGGCACTACAAATGTGAGAGAGAGAAAGAGAGAGAGAGAGAGATCTTTTTTTCTATTTTGCGTAAGGATCGTGGAAGAGAGAAAAAATATTTAATTTGTGTTAAAATTCAAAATAAAAGTAGTTGTTTAAGTTAGGGGTAAAAATGTCTTAAAAAAAGTCAAATAATGGAAAAAGTGTCCTCACCCTCATAAGTGCATAAAAAAGAATAAGATTATCTAAAAGTGCCTAAACGTGTCACATTTTTATATATCTCCGTCTTTTTTTCTTCTTTTTTGTAAAATGACTTAATTACCCTTAGTTTTTAGTCGGTGAAGTTTAGAGATCTTGTGGTAATTTGGTCTTTGCATTCAAAACGCTGAATCATAAAAACAAAATATTATGCTGTTAATTTGACTCAAATTTTCTTTGTTATAAAGTATAATCTTTATTATTATTTTGTTCAAAAGCTGAAGCATTTTTTAGACAAAGAAAGTCATAACTTAGTAGATATTCAATATTTAAAAAATGACATTATTTCCTAGATTTTGTAGTTAATACATTTCTATAGAGTTATATATTATGAATTTATATAAAGTTTTTTTTTAACACAATGAATATTATATATATATATAAGTTTTATGTATTTAAGTTTCCTTTTGAAGGAAATGAACATACACATTGTAACCGACTTAAATTAAATTACGAAAAGGTCACGTGATGTGGCATGCATGGATGTATATAGTCAAAAAGACTGATTAAGAGACTGAATTCATGCGAACACGTGCCCAATACAAAACAAACGGTTAGACGAACGGATACTCCCAAAGTGTTTCTGTTCATCGAACGAAACGTATGTTGCTCTTGTTGTTGTTGTGTAGTAGTAGCGAACTACCCGGTTCGGTATTTTTTTTTCTTCTTTCAAAAATATTCTCAACGATTTCATGTTTTTTGTTTTGTTTTATTCATGTTCTTGGTCAAACATTATTGATTTGGTTTCGATAAACCTATTCTTGAGGATTTTATTATATACCTTTGATCAAAATACAAATGGGTGACTTTTTCTTTACTTCATTTGCTTCTTTTTTGGGGTGTTAGAAAAAAACACTTAAAAAAAAAAAAATAGGAGTGATAAAACAGAGTTTGACCATAGTGTTTGCGTCATTGTGAGTGAAAATGAATGTGGTAAAGTAAAAAAGATTTGACTACTAGTTGGGAGTCAATTACTCCAGAAAAAGCAAGTAGATGAAGAATCTTACCTCCTTATCTCTTGTATACGTGCTTGTGGTATTTGCCCCAAGGGGGGGAGCTACAATACCTCTCGCATTCTCCTTTTGTACAATTATAAAAAGTGAACTGTCTTTCCAAAAAAGGAAATTATTATTATATTCTCTCAATGTGAAAATTACAATAGTTTATCCGACTTGATTTCACATATTTTAGGTTTTAATTGTTAAGTTTAGAATAATAACAATAATGATAAATTTTTGAAAAAGAATAACTAAAAATAATAATTGATGAAATTCATTTAGTTTATTCATTAATTTAAATCAGCTATAAGTCTTTTTGTTAAATTGCTAATTTTTATGTGTTTTACATGTTTGTGCTTTTCCAATATCTTTTTGTTTGAAAACTTTAAAAGTCAATAAATTACTCAATTTTCTAAAAACGACAAATTAAATTTGTCGGATGCGTTAATTCCAACGTGTAAGTACTTTTTGATTTATAGATAACGGAATTACCATTATATAGATCACAAAGACATAAAAACAAAAGTACAATGTTTAATCCAGAATTTTCTCGTTGACGAAGCGTGTATTCATTGATTATGGGATCTAAATTGTCGTGTGTGTTTATAATTTTTTTAATAATTAAAATTATTATAAAGTCAATTTACATTGTTAATATGCAAATATATCAATCAAAATACACACATAAATATGTGGATTTAAATTCGGATATTATAGTGTTCAAATTTTTTAAAAATATGGAATATCGATGGTCAAGTTATTTATATATTTGACCCGTAAAATGTACAGTAATTAATTTAAACGCAGAGAGACAATAAAAATTAAATAAAAAAAAGTTTTGCAGGTTTATGTTTAATTTATAAATTGACCATCCCAGTAATCATTTACATGATATCTCTCTGATTCTTCGATTTCTCTTTCTCTCTCTCTCGCTCTATCCTTCTCCTATCTCTAATCTCTTGTCTTCTCTCTCTTTCTCTATCGGGAAACCAAGCGGCTCTTCTTTGGATCAAAGGCGAAGTCAAGGCGGAGAAAGAAAAGAGAGGGTCGTGAGATATGGTTGAGACGAGACGTAGCTCTTCCGCTTCCAAGCGTTTCTGTGCTTCTTCTTCTTCCCCTGAAGCATCTTCTTCTCAAAGGCCTAACAAGCGATCTAAGGTTAAGATCGATGCCGCTGCTTCTTCTCTCGAACCTGTGCGTTCTTTTTCCTCCCAATTCCAGTTTTTGATTCCTTCTCTCGATTTTTGAATCTGGGTTAATCTTGTTTCTCCGGGGATCTGATTTTTTTTTGAATTTTGGAAACCCTAGGCGACGGCGGAACCGGCTGGTTCTTCATCAGCGAGCGAAGTTCCGATCGAGAATCAAGGACCTGCTTCGGATCCTGGATCGGAATCTGGAGAGCCGGAACTTGGATCTTCTGATCCACAGGCTATGGATGCGGAGAAGCCTGTTGTTACAACTGATGTCCCTGTGATGGAGAACTCTCCTGAAACCGACGCTAACCCTGAAGTCGAAGTCTTGGCCACACCTACCGTAGCAGGTTTTCACTTTCTTTCCTTGTGATCTCACCATTTCTAGTCTAAAGTATTCTCCTTTCTAATGTTTTGGTGTTTATGTGGATCTAGGTGAAGCGGTGGCGGATGCTGACAAATCTAAGGCGGCTAAGAAGCGAGCTTTAAAGGCTCCATGGGCGAAGCTACTTTCCCAGTATTCTCAGGTGATTAGTTCTGTGTGTTGTCTAAAAGTCTGTGAATTGCGTTTCTTGTCTGCATGTCCAGTTCTTGCCTCTCTTTCTTTGTTTTTCAATATGTTCTTTTATTCTGAATGTGTTGTGGTGTTTCGCTGCTATTACAGAATCCTCACCGTGTCATCAGAGGCCCTGTGTTTACTGTTGGACGCCGGGGATGTGATTTATCTATCAGAGACCAAGCTATGCCCAGCACCCTCTGTGAACTGAAGCAGTCTGAGGTAATCACATCAGATTTTTCTATTTCCAAAAGGGGAAGAGTCTTTTGCTTACATAGAGTCTCTTGCAGCACGGTGGTCCATCAGTTGCATCCCTTGAGATATTAGGAAATGGAGTTATTGTTCATGTCAATGGCAAGTGTTACCAGAAAAGTACTTGTGTTCATCTACGGGGTGGTGACGAGGTGATCTTCAGCCTTAATGGGAAACATGCTTATGTATCCTTTTTGGAGTTGCGTGAAAGTTAATTCGCCTAATTCACTAGTTATTAATTTATCGATCCATTCTAAATGATTTATAACGTTTTTTTCATTTAAAATCAGTGTCTTTTGGTAAAAATTTCTTAACCATCTTCTAGATATTTCAACCTGTTAAAGATGAAAATTTAGCAGCTCCTGACAGAGCTTCTTCGTTGAGTATATGTGAAGCTCGGGGTGCCCCTCTGAAAGGGGTTCATGTCGAGACAAGGGCAGGAGATGTTGATGGGGCCTCAGATGTTGATGGGGCCTCTATATTGGCATCTCTATCAAAGCTCCGCAGCTTCCATCTTCTACCACCAATTGCTAAAGCTGGCAAGAGGCAGCAAAATCCTGCGGTTCCTGTGGTACCTTCCAGTTTCAATGATTGCATCTCGGATACAGACATGAACGATGCTGATAGTAATAATGACCATGCTGCTGTTGCTTCTGTGGAAAAAATTGCTGCTGCTTCTACCCCTGGTACTGCCAATGAGAACCTGAATGTCGATGGCAGTGGATTGGACCCTTTTCAAGAAGCTGATGGTGGAAATGTCCCTGCTGCTGGTTATGAAATTAGACCAATCGTGCACCTTCTTGGTGAATCTTCTTCATTTGATATAAGGGGTAGCATCTCCAGATTACTGGATGAACGAAGGGAAGTGAAAGAATTCCTCAGAGAATTTGACCTTTCATCAACTATATCGACTAGACGCCAAGCTTTTAAGGATAGTCTGCGAGGAGGAGTACTCAATGCTCAAAACATAGATATTTCTTTTGAGAACTTCCCATATTATTTAAGGTAAGATTGCTTAATATTATGTTACATTTGTATTACACATCTTGCTTTCGATGGTTTGATGATTTATAGCCAAAAATATATCTAAATTGTCTCAGTGCTACAACAAAGGGTGTTTTGATGATATCGATGTATGTTCATATGAACGGTGGAAGCAAGTATGCAAATTTTGCAACAGACTTGACTACAGCCTGTCCCCGTATCTTACTCTCTGGACCATCAGGTATTTCTACTTTTTGCTGAGTCCATTCCTCTAAACAAGTTTACCTTTGTATATATAAGGTCTGAGATTCCTATATTTCTTACCATTTGAAATATTTTTAGGCTCTGAGATATATCAGGAAATGTTGGCAAAAGCGCTTGCTAAACAGTTTGGGGCCAAATTGATGATTGTTGATTCTCTTTTGTTGCCTGGGGTAATCTTCTTTTCCCCTTTATTTTTTTTTTCATCTTTTAGTTGACAGACCTAAGTGATCTAGTAGAATGAGGTCCATGAACAGGATCTTGATAAATACATAGATACATAAATCTTGATCCAAAAAGAAAAAATCCTAATAGTCGAGAACCAATCAGGAGTGTTTCAGCTTATATTACTACTAATGTATATACACATTCCAATGTTGTTTTATTTATTACAATATTTATTGCATCTTGAGCAAGTGGATATTAACTGGTAGTGTTGACTTTTTCGTCCCAAATAGCTTATATTACTACCTATCACAGTGTCCACTCGGACATCGGACATTATTTTTCAGCAGGCTCCTTTATAAGTAATAGGTTTGTTCATTCCGGTGAATTCAATGATTTTGTACTGTTTCTGGATGGTTTCAGGGATCACCAGCCAGGGAAGCTGAATCCTCTAAAGAAGGTTCTAGGCGTGAAAGGCTGTCTATGCTTGCTAAAAGAGCTGTTCAGGCTGCACAAGTATTGCAGCATAAGAAACCGACTTCAAGTGTTGATGCTGATATAACAGGTGGCTCAACATTAAGCTCTCAGGCTTTGCCAAAACAAGAAGTGTCAACAGCAACTTCTAAAAGTTACACATTCAAAGCAGGCATGATGTTTTTCTTTTCATCTGACTGTTCAACTTCTTTTGATGTACCACTCCTGTTTTGTTGAACAAGCATTTTTATCATTTTCAGGTGACAGAGTTAAATTTGTAGGTCCTTCGGCTTCTGCAATTTCTTCTCTTCAAGGCCAGCTTAGGTATTGTTTACTGTTTTTAAAAGTCTTCACATCTGCTGTAAATGTGTGTTGTATTCACAACTTTGCTCTTACTTTTTCCCTGCTATGTAATATAGGGGACCGGCCATTGGTTCCCAGGGAAAAGTAGCCCTTGCATTTGAAGACAACTGTGCTTCAAAAATTGGGATTAGATTCGATAGGCCTGTACAAGATGGCAATGATCTTGGTGGCCTCTGCGAAGAAGACCATGGTTTTTTTTGTGCTGGTAATCGCGGGCTGTTTTTTTTCTTTCTAACTTTACTTAACTTAAAAAGTGAACTTTATTAATATTATTCTTTGTGTGCAGCTAGCTCACTTCGGTTAGAAGGTTCTTCTAGCGATGATGCTGATAAACTCGCCGTTAATGAAATCTTTGAGGTAGCTTTTACTTTAAGTTTTGTGATAACTACTTATGGCTTGTAGCTACAGGATAGTAACCTCTTGACCCATACCATAGGTCGCACTTAGTGAGAGTGAAGGAGGGTCATTAATATTGTTTCTGAAAGATATTGAGAAATCTCTTGTGGGGAACAGTGATGTGTATGCAACCTTGAAAAGCAAGCTTGAGACTTTACCGGAAAATATAGTTGTCATTGCCTCGCAGACCCAGTTGGACAGCCGAAAGGAGAAAGTAGGAAACTTTTTCAGTCTTCTCTATTTCTGTTTTGGTATCTTTTAAGTTGGTTTTAATTTGCTTATCTGTATAGTTAATTAGAGATTTGATGGTTCTTTTTCAGTCCCATCCTGGAGGTTTCTTGTTTACTAAGTTTGGTGGCAATCAGACGGCACTACTGGATCTAGCATTTCCGGTATGATGACCTGACTTATCTTGAACTATTTTCCATTTCTTGAAATAGTTGTGTACCTAAATAATTCTATCCTGATGGTAAGGTTCACCAAAGTCATCTTAGATTTGGTATCTTATTGATGAAATGATTTTTCCTATTATCTGCAGGATAATTTTGGTAAACTGCACGATAGAAGCAAAGAAACACCTAAATCAATGAAACAAATAACTCGACTATTTCCTAACAAAATCGCCATCCAGTTACCTCAGGTTGTTACCTTCATTCATGATTTCTTGTCTGGGATAATTTTATTTTTCCTTTTTCTTATGCTCCGAAGATGTAATAGGAAGAAGCTTTACTCTCGGATTGGAAGGAGAAACTTGACCGTGACACAGAGATTTTGAAGGTTCAGGCTAATATAACCAGCATCCTTGCAGTGAGTATCTTCTAATCATGCCCTTAGTAATATAAGCGTTCCTTGTTTCTTTTCATTTTTTTCCTTTTGCTTATTTCTTTGTAATGATGCCTGCAGGTCCTCGCCAAAAACAAACTTGACTGCCCTGACCTTGGAACGTTGTGCATCAAAGATCAAACCCTTCCATCTGAAAGTAGGCCTCGTTCACTTGCTTTTTCTTTCTTTATTTTGTCCTGATAACCCGGTTGTTTGACTAACCAAAAACTATGTGTTCATAGGTGTTGAAAAAGTGGTTGGCTGGGCTTTCGGTCACCATCTTATGATATGCACTGAACCTATAGTTAAAGACAACAAGCTTGTTATCTCTGCAGAGAGGTGAGTTTTCTTCTATAGGCTGTGTGTGATACTAAGATACATGTTTGATGTATAAATTACATTTTGGCACGTGTTGCAGCATTTCATATGGCCTGCAGACGTTGCATGATATTCAGAACGAAAACAAGAGTTTAAAGAAGTCTCTCAAGGTAATATTATGTTACTTAATTTCTTTCTTCCCAAGCTGCCTAGTAAGTTCCGGATTAAGAGTTGGTTTACTATACTGTTTCAGGATGTTGTTACTGAGAACGAATTTGAGAAAAAACTGTTGTCGGATGTCATTCCACCTAGCGATATAGGTGTTTCCTTTGATGATATTGGAGCTCTGGAAAATGTGAAAGAAACGTTGAAGGAGTTGGTGATGCTTCCTCTTCAGAGACCGGAATTGTTTGACAAAGGCCAGCTCACAAAGGTACCTTTTATTGCTATACGGATTTATTTGTTAGTTGTTACTCCTACATAACTGAAACCAAACATATATTTGATGTTTAATGCAGCCTACGAAAGGTATACTGTTGTTTGGACCTCCTGGTACTGGAAAGACGATGCTGGCAAAAGCAGTAGCAACTGAGGCTGGCGCAAATTTCATCAATATCTCAATGTCCAGCATTACTTCGAAGGTAACTCTCATAAAGTGATATGATTTCCTTTTATGCTTTCTTTTAATGATTGTACTTGACCATTTACACTAAATGCTTTGCAGTGGTTTGGTGAGGGAGAGAAGTACGTTAAAGCTGTCTTCTCCTTAGCGAGCAAGATTGCGCCAAGTGTCATTTTTGTTGATGAGGTATGTTTGAAGATATTAAAAAGCGTTCTCTGTTCTCTCCCACCTTTGAAGCCAGTCTTTTTATGTACTTTCTCGATCTGATGATTGTGGAAAATCATTATTCAGGTTGATAGCATGTTGGGTAGACGTGAAAATCCAGGGGAACATGAAGCTATGCGTAAGATGAAGAACGAGTTCATGGTAAACTGGGATGGTTTAAGAACAAAGGATAGAGAACGGGTTCTGGTACTCGCTGCCACCAACAGACCATTTGACCTAGACGAAGCTGTTATTAGACGGCTTCCCCGGAGGTAAAACCACCACTTTTCCCTCTGTTGTCTGTTAGTTGTGAAGAATATTGCAACCATTGTTGATCCTCTCCTGCATACTACTTCTGTGCAGATTGATGGTTAATCTTCCAGATGCAACGAACAGATCAAAGATCTTGAGCGTTATTCTAGCAAAAGAAGAAATAGCACCAGACGTCGATTTAGAAGCTATAGCAAATATGACAGATGGGTACTCAGGAAGTGACTTAAAGGTCTCGACTTTCTATAACCTTCCCTCTCAATCTCCTTCCCCTGTAAAAAAACTCACACACGTATTCTTTTTTGGTTGCAGAATCTGTGTGTGACCGCAGCACATTTTCCAATCCGAGAAATACTGGAGAAAGAAAAGAAGGTTTGGTTTCTGTTTAATGCGATTGCTTCTCGAATCCTGAAGTCCATTTACATTACTCGCATAACTCATTCTTTTTATTATTCTGGCTGTTGTTTTGACTACAGGAGAAAACTGCAGCTCAGGCTGAGAACCGTCCCACACCGCCATTGTATAGCTGCACAGATGTTCGTTCCCTGACAATGAACGATTTCAAGGCTGCCCATGATCAGGTAAGTCAAGACAAAGAAGCCAATGAGTTTCACATATGTGATAATAACTTTGAAAAGAAAGCTAAATGATCAGAAACATGTAGGTATGCGCAAGTGTGTCTTCAGACTCGTCGAACATGAACGAACTTCAGCAATGGAACGAGCTGTATGGTGAAGGAGGATCGAGGAAGAAGACGTCGTTGAGCTACTTCATGTAGAAGAGAGACAAAAGAGAGAGGGAGGGAGATTTGTTCGTTTTTGATCTCTCTCGTGTTCGGTTTTTTTTTTTGAATCTCATTTTGGTCGTTTAATTTATAAATTTGTGTACAGAGAGAAAGGGTGTTGTTCGTTTTGCTGTCTAATTCATTTTCTTTCTCAACATAAGATGAAAAAAACATTCGCTGTATAATCTAATACATGCGTATGTATATAGAGGCTCGGATCTTTTAAGGATAAGGACATAATTCTAAATCTTCAAGGTGTGTGCTTTGAGAGTCTTTAGAAAACTAAATAGTGCATTATTATAAACTTATGATCTGATATGTCTATACGTCTCGTAACCAAAACCAGAGTATCGAAACTAAAGATAAGAAAACGAAACGAAATAAAGCAATTTAATTTACTTACCATTGCACAAAGGCAAGAAGTGTTTGGTGCCAAATGACGGGTATAACATTCGTCTCCTTATGAAATCTAAAGAAGTGAGTGGTAACCGCATCAATCGCCCGATACGCCATTGCATATCTCTTCTCCAGAATAACTTTGATGAAGAAACTGCATCCACACACACAAAAACAGAATGCAACCAAATAAAGACACACAATACCTATATGTGTAAGTGTAAGGTTAGCCTGCGTTTTACCTTGTTCGGCCATAAAAATTCCAACTCCGCCAAACTTAGCAAAGCAGCACTGCAGTTCATAACATTAGCACTGCGTTTTATTCACGCTTAATAACATTAGAGAGACGTTTAGCTATTGAAGCTCCATCCTTGGAAAGCAAGGCATCAAGTAACTTGTCTTCTTCCTCAGTGGCCATATCCTGGTAATTAAGTTGGATCTGAAACTCTTGAGATTGCTCATCAACATCATCATCATCAATCAAATATCTTCCAATCCATACACTGCCTTCTTAATAAAGGCAGTCATTGGGATTTTCTGACTTCTATTTGCTGCTCATAGGCTAGCTTAAGGATCTTCGGCGTTAGTTTCACAAATCCATAGAATTTAGAAACCCTATCAATTCCAAAATCTACAAAAAGGTTTTAAAATTTCCCACTCACCTTCCTGAGGAGGAGGCTACGACGCGAATAGCTTTACGTTTCCACTTAATCGCCATTGGATATAGTCAAGAAGTAGAGACTATGTGAGATTGAGGGAACGCAATTTAGCATATGAAGAAGAAACCCTACTTGACTTTAGCCCTAAAATCTATTACGTGACCCAAGCGGCTACTTGTACATCTGTCATAACGGGCAGAATATTTTGGTCTAAGCCCAATGAGCTAATATGGGCTTTAAATCTTAAGTCCATTAACATCAAATTCAATTTGTTCAAACGCGAAACGCAAATCGCATTGTGCAGCTGCGTCCCAGTGTTGAAACTCTTCGAACTCCCAAAACGCAAAAGCTTCGTCTTCTTCTTCATCCTTGTCTCACCTTCGATTTTGGCGGCAAAACATAAACCCTAAGGGTTTTCTCACTCTCTCTCTCTCTTCTCACACACACAGTCCCAGAGTACGGTGGTGTTGATTCGATTGAGGAGATTCATCTGTTTATAGGGTTTAGCAAATGCAAGGAGATTCTTCTCCGTCTCCGACGACTACTAGCTCTCCTTTGATAAGACCTATAAACAGAAACGTAATTCACAGAATCTGTTCCGGTCAAGTCATCTTAGACCTCTCTTCGGCCGTCAAGGAGCTTGTCGAGAATAGTCTCGACGCCGGCGCCACCAGTATAGAGATTAACCTCCGAGACTACGGCGAAGACTATTTTCAGGTCATTGACAATGGTTGTGGCATTTCCCCAACCAATTTCAAGGTTTGTGTCCAAATTCTCCGAAGAACTTTTGATGTTTGGGATTCTGATTTTTGCCCTATTGAAGTAGGTTTTTCTCTATGTGTGTGGGTTTACAGGTTCTTGCACTTAAGCATCATACTTCTAAATTAGAGGATTTCACAGATCTTTTGAATTTGACTACTTATGGTTTTAGAGGAGAAGCCTTGAGCTCTCTCTGTGCATTGGGAAATCTCACTGTGGAAACAAGAACAAAGAATGAGCCAGTTGCTACGCTCTTGACGTTTGATCATTCTGGTTTGCTTACTGCTGAAAAGAAGACTGCTCGCCAAATTGGTACCACTGTCACTGTTAGGAAGTTGTTCTCTAATTTACCTGTACGAAGCAAAGAGTTTAAGCGGAATATACGCAAAGAATATGGGAAGCTTGTATCTTTATTGAACGTGAGTTTCTTTCTTACTAACTTCTTTGATATTCACACTTGTCTTGATCATATAGTTTTTTTCCTTCCTGAGTAGTTCAATGGTCACTGAATTTCTACTGTTTGATATTCTTACATTGAGTTTCAAAAGTTTTGTTTTTTTTATCTTCAAGGTGGATGTGTGATCAGTTTTCTTGGCATGATTCTAGTTGATGTTTTTTTAACTCAAGTTATCTTTGTGGTGGCGGAATTGTGTTTACTATGTAGACTGTTTTAAGTTCAGTTTCTTGTGCTGTAATCAGCTTATGAATTCTGCTCAATCCCTGTTTCAGTGATGATCAATGACTTCGTCAATGATTTTCCTCATGTATTTCCTTTGTGTAGGCATATGCGCTTATTGCGAAAGGAGTGCGGTTTGTCTGCTCTAACACGACTGGGAAAAACCCAAAGTCTGTTGTGCTGAACACACAAGGGAGGGGTTCACTTAAAGATAATATCATAACAGTTTTCGGCATTAGTACCTTTACAAGTCTACAGCCTGTAAGTATATGTGTATCAGAAGATTGTAGAGTTGAAGGGTTTCTTTCCAAGCCTGGACAGGGTACTGGACGCAATTTAGCAGATCGACAGTATTTCTTTATAAATGGTCGGCCTGTAGATATGCCAAAAGTCAGCAAGTTGGTGAATGAGTTATATAAAGATACAAGTTCTCGGAAATATCCAGTTACCATTCTGGATTTTATTGTGCCTGGTGGAGCATGTGATTTGAATGTCACGCCCGATAAAAGAAAGGTGTTCTTTTCTGACGAGACTTCTGTTATCGGTTCTTTGAGGGAAGGTCTGAACGAGATATATTCCTCCAGTAATGCGTCTTATATTGTTAATAGGTTCGAGGAGAATTCGGAGCAACCAGATAAGGCTGGAGTTTCGTCGTTTCAGAAGAAATCAAATCTTTTGTCAGAAGGGATAGTTCTGGATGTCAGTTCTAAAACAAGACTAGGGGAAGCTATTGAGAAAGAAAATCCATCCTTAAGGGAGGTTGAAATTGATAATAGTTCGCCAATGGAGAAGTTTAAGTTTGAGATCAAGGCATGTGGGACGAAGAAAGGGGAAGGTTCTTTATCAGTCCATGATGTAACTCACCTTGACAAGACACCTAGCAAAGGTTTGCCTCAGTTAAATGTGACTGAGAAAGTTACTGATGCAAGTAAAGACTTGAGCAGCCGCTCTAGCTTTGCCCAGTCAACTTTGAATACTTTTGTTACCATGGGAAAAAGAAAACATGAAAACATAAGCACCATCCTCTCTGAAACACCTGTCCTCAGAAACCAAACTTCTAGTTATCGTGTGGAGAAAAGCAAATTTGAAGTTCGTGCCTTAGCTTCAAGGTGTCTCGTGGAAGGCGATCAACTTGATGATATGGTCATCTCAAAGGAAGATATGACACCAAGCGAAAGAGATTCTGAACTAGGCAATCGGATTTCTCCTGGAACACAAGCTGATAATGTTGAAAGACATGAGAGAGTAAGTAGGCTATTGTAGTTAAAAAAATGTCTTAGTAGGATGCTAATTGTTTGTGGCTATTTCTTTTGTTAGTTTATCTCCTAAAATTACTGTTATTCAACCACTATATCATCTACAGGAACATGAAAAGCCTATAAGGTTTGAAGAACCAACATCAGATAACACACTCACCAAGGGGGATGTGGAAAGGGTTTCAGAGGACAATCCACGGTGCAGTCAGCCACTGCGATCTGTGGCCACAGTGCTGGATTCCCCAGCTCAGTCAACCGGTCCTAAAATGTTTTCCACATTAGAATTTAGTTTCCAAAACCTCAGGACAAGGAGGTTAGAGAGGCTGTCGAGATTGCAGTCCACAGGTTATGTATCTAAATGTATGAATACGCCACAGCCTAAAAAGTAAGATTTCTTTCCTTCTTCTTTTGTGTAGTGTGTTTCTATTTGCATTTAGAGAAATGGGATTCTTTAAAATGACAACTACGTCTACAGGTGCTTTGCCGCTGCAACATTAGAGTTATCTCAACCGGATGATGAAGAGCGAAAAGCAAGGGCTTTAGCTGCAGCTACTTCTGAGCTGGAAAGGCTTTTTCGAAAAGAGGATTTCAGGAGAATGCAGGTTGCTATCTTTTTGACTAAGCGAGCACCGAAAGATTGATAGATTAAAAAAATTTCATTCTACTCTATCCTGGCTCGGTCGAGAAATATATTTATCTGTTTTTTCTGTGTGATAGGTACTCGGGCAATTCAATCTTGGGTTCATCATTGCAAAATTGGAGCGAGATCTGTTCATTGTGGATCAGGTGAGTCTTCATATATGCATGCTTCCAGAGCCCTTTTTTCCTCCTTCGATTTGTTTAGTTATTGGTTGAGTTGTGGAAAATGGAAGTTTCTATCATTTCAGAGTTCTTCCCTAGTCTGATTTTTGAAGAAATGGTATAGACTAGTGATTGAATTTTATGGCCAGCATGCAGCTGATGAGAAATTCAACTTCGAACATTTAGCAAGGTCAACTGTCCTGAACCAGCAACCCTTACTCCAGTGAGTTTCTTTGTGAGATCAATCTAGATTCTTGATTTCATTACACTGCTTTCACTTTTTCACATCAAATTCCCCGGCGGCATTCTTTTATGTCCCATGTTACTTTAGCTATACTTGAACCAGTAGTAATACCTCTTTTCCACTACTCTATATGTTACCCATATTTATCTATTTTTTTCCTAAACTCAGGCCTTTGAACTTGGAACTCTCTCCAGAAGAAGAAGTAACTGTGTTAATGCACATGGATATTATCAGGTGAAGGATCACCATTACTTCTTTTGTAACATTTTCTTATTCTTGCTATCGGTTTGGAGATTCAATAATGTAACAACTTTCCAGGGAAAATGGCTTTCTTCTAGAGGAGAATCCAAGTGCTCCTCCCGGAAAACACTTTAGACTACGAGCCATTCCTTATAGCAAGAATATCACCTTTGGAGTCGAAGGTAGTTTTTCTGTACCTCTGCTGCATCAAATGTCTTTTGCATTACATGTTAATATTTACTTTATTGTTTTGGGCAGATCTTAAAGACCTGATCTCAACTCTAGGAGATAACCATGGGGAATGTTCGGTTGCTAGTAGCTACAAAACCAGCAAAACAGATTCGATTTGTCCATCACGAGTCCGTGCAATGCTAGCATCCCGAGCATGCAGATCATCTGTGATGATCGGAGATCCACTCAGAAAAAACGAAATGCAGAAGGTAACCAATGCTTACCCTAAGATAAACAACAATGTCCCTTGATAGCTAACGATGGAATCCATCTCTATTAAATTCAACTTGAATTGTAAAACACATTCTTCTGCATATGTTAACGCTTTTGTCATTTGGGTTTTGGTCAGATAGTAGAACACTTGGCAGATCTCGAATCTCCTTGGAATTGCCCACACGGACGACCAACAATGCGTCATCTTGTGGACTTGACAACTTTACTCACATTACCTGATGACGACAATGTCAATGATGATGATGATGATGATGCAACCATCTCATTGGCATGAACACTCAAAAGTCTTAACGTATTTAGATGTGAGAATCCTTAAGATTAACATTGAGGAACACTCGGTTATAACTACAATCGTAAATGTAAATTGTCTTAGTCTATATGATCTTTTTGGTCACAACAGGTAATTTCATTTTCCTTTGATTACTTCTCGTGAAAAAACAAATTAACAGTTGTGGTTTTCCATTGATTTCAAAAATTATCTCAAATTTTGGCTAAAAAAAGAAAAAGAAAAGAGAGATGCTTCAGAATCAGAAGAGAACAGTCCACTTAAAAGTCTTAAACCCTAAAATGAAATCCTTCCATCTAAAACGCAGTAAACGTCACCGTTTGATTCTTCGTGACCCACCTAACTACGATACACTAGCTTGTAGAGGATAAATGCTCCGAGCCCTATAAACACAAACTATGTGGAGCTACTAAAGGAGAAGTCTTTCTCTCTCGATCAAGCCAAGTAAAAAAAAAATCCTAATCTTTGCGTCACCGTTCGTGTTTCCTCTTCTCTCTAGGGTTCTCCTTCAACAGTTTTCCAGTAAACATGAGGTAACAAATAAGAAATCCTTTTTCTCTTCTCTCTAGGGATCTTTACCTAAACTCTTCCCTTCGATAAATCGTGCTTCTCAGATTCATTTCGTGCTTTTGTTGCTTTGTTCACTTCAATTTTTCATTTTTACTCATGGGTTTCTCTGGGAATCTTGGTTTCTTTTTTCAATCGGTTGATTTAGTGCTACGCTTTCATTGGATTCCTGATGACTGCTGAAAAAAATTTTAGGGTTTTAAATTGGGGTTAGGGTTTATTGTGTTGGGTACCGGAATTTCTCTGTACATTATAGCCAGCAATTGTTTCTGAATATATCTGCATCAATCTCTTCTTGTTTAGACCTGAATCTTAGAGCAGTTGGATTTAGGGTTTAGGGTTTATGTTTGTGATAGTAATGTGATTGAAGACATATTTCTGTTAATGAAGTTTCAGTTTTCAGTGTAGAATCAAGTGACAGTTTCGTGTCTTAGGTTTTGTATACACATTTGGGTGTTTCTCTTTTGTTATGTTTTTGGTCTAAAAGGTGATTGCTTTTCATGTATTTTACAGTCGTCATCCTGAAGTGAAGTGGGCTGAGACTACCGAGAAGATTTTCCTCACTGTAGTATTAGCTGATACTAAGGATACCAAGGTTAACCTAGACCCAGAAGGAGTCTTTGATTTCTCTGCGAAAGTTGGTCCAGAAAACCACGTTTATGAGCTCAAACTGGAACTTGCCGATAAAGTCAATGTTGAGGTGAGAATTTGTAGGCTGACTTGGTCTTATTGTTTCATTTGTTACCTGTTTAGTTCTTAAATCTTTTAACCTTTTTCCCTTTTAGGAAAGCAAAATCAACATTGGAGAGAGAAGCATATTCTGCATAATTGAGAAAGCAGAGCCGGAAAGGTGGAATAAGCTACTCCGTGTGAAGAAGCCCCCACACTATGTCAAGGTTGATTGGGACAAGTGGGTTGATGAGGACGATGAAGGCAGTGCTGGTTAGCATTCATCTTAACGCTTATATTATCTGTTCTTGTGTACACTCTCTGCACTTTATATAAAGTTCAGGATGTGTTAACTTATTTGTTTTCTATGTTATGTTTAGGTGCCGCAGATATGGATATGGCAGGAATGGAAGGAATGGGAGGAATGGGAGGCATGGGCGGCATGGGAGGAATGGGTGGAATGGGAGGAATGGGTGGAATGGGAGGAATGGAAGGAATGGATTTCTCGGTTTGTTTCTAACTTTTGATTGTCCTTCATTTTGTGCTTCAGATATACCTAGCTCTGAGAAATGACCTCATACTTGATCCTTGCTTCGTGCAGAAATTAATGGGTGGAATGGGTGGAATGGGTGGAATGGGCGGACTCGAAGGGCTCGGTGGAATGGGAGGCATGGGTGGAATGGGAGGCATGGGTGGTATGGGAGGCATGGAAGAGTTTGAAGACAGTGATGATGAAGGTAATACTTTTGAAGATCTTTCTCGTTTATGTTTGGTCACAGCCTCCTTGAAATGAAAGCATTTCGCCAGAGTTGATTGACTTTGTTATTGAAGTATCTCATATTCCATATGATATGCCAAGTACTCTGTCTTAGGAAACATTTTGCAGATTTTTGTGTTTCTTTGTTCCTCAACAAAATGCAGAATTTTGAAGTAATGAAACATTTTCTGTAAATTGCAGAAGAGACAGCAAAATCAGGAGACAAGAAGGATGATGCCGTTAAGGAGGAAGGTCTTGCGACAGAGAAGGCACCAGCGGCAGAAGAAACAACATCTGTTAAGGAAGACAAGTGAAGACTCTGTTCTAGAGATGATGAAAAACCATATGGTATTATTAGCTTTTCAGGTTTATGAAACCCTCTGAATTACTTCCTCTTTTATATGAATGTTGTTGGTACTCTGTTTTCTTTCTATGGATTTGATCTTGGTTTAAGTTTCTTCTACCTTTTGTTTTGGGTTATATTGTTTCCAAATGTTCTTGGACTTGAAATTTTTGGCTTTGACGTAAGAGTTTATGCATTTGAATCGAAGTCTAATATGTTGTCAACATTGAAACAAAACAACCACAATATGTTGAGCCAATTTTCTTCAACCATTACTTAAACATTAACCAGAATTTGAAACACAATGACACTATTCCTACAAATACATCAAACAAGATTGAGACTTGAGACCGTGGAAGAAGAATGAAAGACCTGTCCTCTCTAGTGAGCTATCAAGTGTAGAGAGGTAAAGCAGTCCAAGCACCAGAGACATGACCATTCTCACAAACATAAGCTCTCACAACTGGTTCACCATCATCATGAAACCCAAACACTCTTCTCAAACAAAACGATGAATGCAAATCCCAAGTCTCATCGCACAAACAAAACGCGCATTTCAAACCCGAGGTCTTACTCCGATTACCGTCGTTTATCGTTCTCCAAACTCTAGACCTTTTGAAATCCTTGAAGACTCCTCTAAACAACATGTAATTTCGTTTCTCTTCTACGTGAATACACCCAGGCCAATTGCAAATGTAGAGACAATCACCTCGGAATCTACTCGCGAGAAGCTTGTTGCCTTGTTCACGGCTAAGGTTCCAGCCACCGGAAGCTAAATGAGATCCTAGAGATCGACAAATCTTCCTTCGTTTCCTTACCGGAAGATCTCGTCCAGGTCTGATCTCACTCGTTTCGATTTCTTCTTCTTGATCGTCGATTGAATCTTCGGGAGGAGGAGCGGGAATAGTATCTGTGTAGAGATCATCATATAGAGACCAAAACGAAGTCGTTTCTAAACCAGATCCAACTGGTTTCGAAACTTCTTCGTCGTTAAGAGCTAGATCCGTCGTAGTAGGTTTCGGATCGAGGTTTTGATCGGGACCTAGCTCACGTTCTAAACCGAAATCGGAGTTTTCGAGGAGAATTCCAGCGTGGAAGAGACCAGGACAACAAACAGCGAGTTTGTATAAAGAAGCCCAACCACCGGGAGGAGTAAGAGACGAATCCGCCGCGGTGGATGAAGAAGCGGATGCGGCGGCGGAGGGAGGAAGAGGGAGGAGATCGGAGATGACGGTGGGGATAGCGGAGTAGCACTGAGTTTTACAACAAACGTTTCGAACAATTGAGGAGAATTTGGTGCAGACGCAAGCGAGACGAGCCCAGTTTCTTGGATCATCTTGGAGCTTGAAGAAGATGTTGAAGACTACGTCTTCTGGTATACAAGAGAAGACAGATTCCGCCATGGATCGCCTTCTTCTCTCTAGGCGGCTCCTTTCTTATCCAAATTCACTTATACTGTTATGGGTCCGGTACGCGTAAACCGGGAATAGTCTTAACTGTTCTTAAGGTGGGTCACAGATTCACTAACACCCACACAAAGGCAAGTAAGTAATGCGCAACAGCTCTCGAAAATGACATCGTACGGACTGAACTAAAATGTAAAGGGTCCGGGTATCAAAATGAGTTCAATGCACATGTCTTTTTAGGTTCATTTATTGTGAACGTTTTCAAAATTTTAATATCGAATTGTGAGCTTTTGAATTAAGTTTGGTATTCGACAGTAATTTTTGATAGTTCGTTTTAAGCACTAACTATATTAGCAAGTCATATAAATCAGCTGAGCTTAGCTCATAAACTGATGATGACTGAGTATATATCATTCCCATGTGCAAACCCAAGCTAATAAGAATGAAATACACAACTAGTTTTTCAACTTCTCATACATAAGAGAGATCATCTTTATGAGAATCTTCCAACAGACCCAGCTTTTTACCTGATATGAGATGTTTCTTTACCTGTAAAACAGTTGGAAAGAGATTCAGAGAAAGAGTGAGAATGTTCCAAGCAAGTTAAAAAGAGTGTGCATTACCGAGATGGACTCCTGCTTCTGCTCTTGCTCCTACCACGGATAGGGCTCAGCTGCTTGCTAGGGCTCTTACTTGCTTCCTTCTGAACCTGCAACACACACAATTCAATCCAGATGATGAGAATGTAATTAGCTAGACATAGATCATGTCTTTTGGATAGTATGGATTGAAAACCGAAAATATTGTGCTGATAGTATAGCGGAGTAAAAAGTGTATTAGAGATAGATGACTTAGAGAGGGTAGAGGAGATCTTGACCTTGAACGAGATCTGCAAAAGTCCGAGAAACAAATCCAGTTTTAAAAATCCAATATTTCCGTGTTTAATAGCTGTTTCACCAAGACCCTTGATGCCTCATTCCATGTCAGACATCAAAACACAATCACAAGAAGCAAAAAAGAAAAAAACATATCTTCAGACTATTTCTAGCAGAAAATCAAACCAACACAAGCCTGCTTTTCGTTAAAACAGATGGTAGAGATGGAGAATATCAAAGCAAATCTAATTCTATCAAACCCTGTGTCCAGAACAGCATCGGTTCCATGAGAATCCAGATCGCTTGTCGATTAGCAGGTAATGAAAATATCTGTCCTAGCTCGATGGGTCCATTTTGATGACACTATATCAATGCGATCCAATGTCTCTCCACTGTTACCCATCTAGCAGCAATGGATATTATCAGAAAACGAACTTGCCCATCTAAGAAAGAGCATATACCTCTGAGACGAAACAGTTGTGTACAACCAACCAAGACATCCATGATCCAGATACTATTTCCCATATTTTAGTTGATTGTATGTATATCCATATCTAAGAAACAAAACCATTCTCAACACTATAATTATAAAAGACCAGACTTTCAAAGGAAATAAATCGTGTACCCTTAACTAGAAGCAATCATCATTCTCAATCAACAACTCGGAGTCATCCCAGTGACATCTTTTAATGTGATGTCACCAAACTTCAAGGGAAGAGCTAAATAGAGCCTATGTTATGTTTTATGTTGGATATTTTAGCATAAACATTATAGAAGAAATGAAGCATACCCTCGTGGAGACAGTGACCTCGACTTAGAGCGGGAGCGAGAGCGAGGAGATCTCGATGTAGATTTTGCAGGCGATCTACGCAAAGATTTAGCCTTTGGACTTCTGCTCTTGCTCCTGCTTCTGCTGCGGCTACGACTACGGCTGGGACTCCGTCCACGGCTGCGGCTCTTAGAATAGGATCTTCCACGGCTGGGGCTCCTCGAATCCCTCCTTGAATCATATTCTCTAACCTGTAATGACATAGGGAAATGTTAAGTGCAATAAAAACGAATGCAGCTCTCAGAATTCTTGTCTTTAACATACCCGAACATATTCATGAGAAAACGCATTCCGAAACTCTGTGTCATCGAGCTTTTTTTATCTGGACAAAATAAAGAATATAATCATGAGTAATCAAGGATGAACACATTCTCAGCCACAGTCCCACACAGAAAATCAAATAATATGAAGAGGAAGAAAAACATCTCACCGCATATTTCATGTCCTCGTAGCTGGTATAATCTACAATTCCAGTTGTACCTGTAAATAAATAGTCCACGATATAGATTTTTTAAAGCATGCACAGACTAGTTAAAACAGGATTTAAAGGCAGAAAACCCAAACAGCTTTAGACACATCTCTATTCTTGGGTAAGACATGAGGATTTACCTCTACCATCACGAAACACTTGAGAAAAACAAACTTCTCCTCCTTTACGCATGTGATCCTTCAAAACAAAGTGATATGTCAACATTCAGAAATCGTAGAAAATATAGGAACGACAATGAGGAATCTGTCCACAACTGTGTAATCACCTTGAGGTCTTGCCAGGACGCAGATGAAGGCAAACCTGACACTACAACTGTATAGTGGAAAATCTTAATTTAGTGATTTCTCCTAAAACTTATGAATACACTAAAGCTAAACATATCATATGTACCGCGGTACTCTGATCTCCTAGATGGTCCACGTTCACGACCACCACCGTCACCACCACCACGACCGCCACGACCACGACCACTATAACTACCGCGTGCATCATGTGATGAACGCCTCCCACCATGAGCTAGTTCCACCTGCAATGGCCAACACACATAAATTATGTTTGGCTACCAGTCAACAATACAAAGTTTGTGTAAAAATTCTGAAATTTGATGATTAACAAACCCGTAAATGATGCCCATCAAAGTCATAACCATCACGGCCATAAATTGCATCATCAGCATCACGAGCATCCTCAAACTAAATCACATATATCACAAAACATTAGTGGTAGTATCTCCCAACATTTGAAAACTCATGAACACTCAACAACAACGAAGAGCCTAACTGTAAAATCAACAACAAGCCTTTATAAAACATGTGGTTGCATAAAAAATCTGACCTCGACGAATGCATAGCCTGGAGGCCTCGGCGGAATCTTCAAATCGATTTGAACAACAGGTCCATACTTCAAAAAAAATAAGGAAGAACAATTCTTAAGGAAACTTCTTCCAAATAAAATCAGAATCCAACAATTCCGAAGATGCATTCAATTTCTTTCACATGCAAATCTTGTAAAGACATATTCATCACATAACACAAAATTCGATCCTGAGTTCTGAGTTCTTAAATTAGGAGAAACGAGTAATTTACCTTACTGAACAAGTCTTCAACTTCTCTTTCACGGATATCGCCGGGAAGGTTCCCGACGTAAATCGTTCTACTCGAACGGCTGCTCATTTATTTCTTTCCTATACCAAAATCAAAATTGAGATTCGAAACGTCAATAGATCGAAACAAAGAAGCGATCACACACAAAAAAAACTCATTGGATAACGATTAACCTAAGGAAAACTAAAGAGGTTTGATTGATCGTCTATATATGAACTAAAATTCCAGTAACGATTCCGATCACCTGAGAGAAAATTCCGATGGAAGAGAAGAAGAAAGGCGAAAATTGAAATCTGACTAGGGCTTTCGAATACCATAGAGATCATCACGTGAGTCACGTGACCGACCGGGTACGTATTAAAATACATTGTGTCTTGACCGTATAAAATACATTTGACCCGTTTTGCAACAAATCGTAATCTTCAATCAAAAGCTCTTAAACCCAAAAGAACAACTCCAAATCTTCACTACTCGATATTCTCAAAGAACTTGAAAACAACACAGATCCATTCCCAATTTCAGATTCACTCAAAAGGATTTTTCTTTTTTCATTTTCGCTTTTTGTGATCTGGAAAGTTGTTACCTTTAACAATGTCTCCGAAACATCTAGAGTCATCACGAAGCTCTATTGAATCATGCACTTCACAGCTTCTCTCATGGCGACCATTTCACCGCTCCAAAACCCTAGACTCATCTGACCAACCACCGCAGACCAATGGGTTTCACTCCTTTACTCCCAAACGCCCTTGCTTCTCCGATCGATCCACTTCTTTCACCATCGAAGCTATGAGCCGTCTCTCACTCGCCGACGACGACAATGGAGGGAAGACATTATCAGCTTCCAATTACAGCAATAGAGGAAGTTTCAGGTTAGTAGCGAGGAAGCGGCGGCGGCGTAATTCGAGATCGGTGTCTGGTCGGAGTAGTGATCGGAGTGGGACTCGGAGATGTTGCTCCATTGGTGCTCATGGGACTTGTTCGGATTTGCCTTTCGCTGTTGGTACAGATTCAAGTGGAGAGCTTTTTGGTGAAGCGAATTGGGCTTCTGATGTGAGTGAGGCGGCGAGGAATTCACGGAGAGAGCGGCGAGATTCTGGTGGAGAGAAGGAAGCTTCTGGTGGATTTGGATTTGCTAATGGAGTTGATCCAATGGGGAATGAATCTGGGTATGGGAGTGAGCCTGGTTACAGAGGTGATGCTGAGTTTGGCTATGGTGATGAATTTGATGATGAAGAAGAAGATGTCAAGCCATTGTTTTGGGGAGGTATTAAATTCAGAGACTTTTTATAGCAATTGTGTTCCATCTTGAGATTCGTGGTTTTTGCTATGAAGATTTGGAGATTGATCATCATTGATTAGATTAAAGATGACAACTTTAGTGTTATTTCTTCTGATGAAAATGAGTCTGATTTTGCTCTGCTTGTCTATTATGGCATTGCCTCATAGGAATTGTCAGAAAGTTGTCAAATTTGGGTTAGGGAATGAAATAATGATTGTACATTGTGGAATTGGGTTCTTATCATGTTAGGTCATTGTCTGAAATGGATATGTATGTACTTGGTATTTTGATATGTTTAGTGATTGGTGAGTGTTTTGGATTTGGAGCAGATACAGATTCAACAATGGGGATGTCTGGTGAGACGAAATTCTCAGATAGTAAACCTCAATTCAGGTGCCGGCGAAGAAGACAACATGACTACAAAACTGTTGACTCCATGAGATGAACATAACAAAGACATTACTATTCAGTTATTCAGTAATGTCTCCATGAGATGATGAACATAACAAAACTGTTGACTCCATGCTCATCCACCCTCATGATGATCCGCAGACATTCTTACCGAGTTGTTTACAGATACCAAGAGAAGAGGTCTTATTGGAGAAACGTTAATATGTATTTGTCCTAACACCTGAAACTGTAAAGAGCTTTGTCAAACATTTTTTTTATAGAAAAATCTGTGCCCTTTTTTTGGTGATATGGATGTCTCAAAGATTCGACGATCTGGAGAAAGATTTACGAAAACCACAATGCGTGTATAGCTGCACAAAAGACCATTCCGTTTACGGAAACCAAGTTGGTGACCTTCATTTGGGACTCTGTCGCGGAGAGTATATGTAGACAAATGTAACTAAAAAAGACAACTATGATTGTTACTCTTGCTCCTTTATTATATGAATCAGAATATGACACAATTATTTGCAATTGATGGAAGTTAAAAGAAAGACTTAGTCATGACTCTCTGTCCTTGTGCAAATAGAATGCCGTAGTCACGAGGGTGAACAATTATTATTTTTTCCGGATAGAGACTTGATAGTACAATTGTGGTCCGAATTAAAACCAAGATAATAGATGGAAGTTTGTCTACCACAAAATAGTTTTGACTAAAAACAAAAGAATGAAAGTTAGGTGCGGTACTAATACCACTATTGTGGTTCGGATCAAAACCAAAACGTGATTTGATACCAAATGATTAAATCCCAAACCTTAACACAATGGAAAACAGAGTAGTGACACATTGTTTTTGCAATTAGATTTAGTTATGGCTATCGTTTACTAACTCATCAGCTTCACTCAATAGTGACTTACACATAATGAGATGATACACGTTGTACATCTCTAATCAAAGCCTCTATTAATGTGAGACAAGATAAGTTACACCGGAGACAAACACACGTTGTACCACAACATTACAAATTGAAAACCTTTATGATCCGTCATTCATCTTCGTGAGTCTCTACCATGACCTCTAATATAGGTTAAGCCGAAACGACTTTTCCCTTGACCAATACAAAAAATGACTTTTCCACACTCTCCATAAATTTTCTTTACAAACTCAAATACCTAAACCAAAGCCAACAAAAATAAAATAAAACTCTTCACCATGTTCTTCATCAAGCTCTTCACCATCTTCTTCTTAAGCTTCTTTTGGCAATCCCTAAAGTCCTCTTCCCAAATTATCGACTTCACTTACAATGGCTTCCGTCCTCCACCGACAGACATATCCATCCTAGGAATTGCCACCATCACACCAAACGGTCTCTTAAAGCTAACCAACACAACCATGCAGAGCACCGGTCACGCCTTCTATACCAAACCAATCCGGTTCAAAGATTCTCCAAACGGTACCGTATCGTCTTTCTCCACTACCTTTGTCTTCGCTATTCACTCTCAGATACCCATTGCACACGGCATGGCCTTTGTCATCGCTCCTAACCCTCGCCTCCCATTCGGCAGCCCCTTACAATACCTCGGTCTCTTCAATGTAACAAACAACGGTAACGTTAGGAACCATGTATTCGCTGTCGAACTTGACACGATTATGAATATCGAGTTCAATGATACGAACAATAACCATGTTGGAATCGATATCAATAGCTTGAACTCGGTGAAAAGTTCTCCTGCTGGGTACTGGGACGAGAACGATCAGTTTCACAATCTGACTTTGATCAGTAGTAAACGGATGCAGGTTTGGGTCGATTTCGATGGTCCCACCCATCTAATCGATGTAACCATGGCTCCGTTTGGTGAGGTTAAACCTAGGAAACCGCTTGTTTCTATCGTCAGAGATCTGTCCTCTGTTCTTTTGCAAGATATGTTCGTAGGTTTCTCGTCTGCGACCGGTAATATTGTGTCCGAAATTTTTGTTCTTGGGTGGAGTTTTGGAGTGAATGGGGAAGCTCAGCCATTGGCCTTATCGAAACTTCCGAGATTGCCGGTGTGGGACTTAAAACCTACAAGAGTCTACAGATTCTACAAGAACTGGGTGCCGTTGATCTCCCTCTTGTTGATTCCCTTCTTGCTTATAATCTTCCTCGTGCGCTTCATCATGAAGAGGAGAAGAAAGTTCGCGGAGGAGGTGGAAGATTGGGAAACAGAGTTCGGGAAGAACCGACTAAGGTTCAAGGACTTGTACTATGCAACAAAAGGGTTCAAGGATAAGAACATTCTTGGATCAGGCGGGTTCGGGAGTGTTTACAAAGGTATCATGCCCAAGACGAAGAAGGAGATTGCCGTGAAAAGAGTCTCGAACGAATCTAGACAAGGTTTGAAAGAGTTCGTGGCTGAGATCGTGAGTATTGGACAGATGAGTCACCGGAACTTGGTTCCTCTCGTGGGTTATTGCCGTCGGAGAGACGAGCTTCTTCTGGTGTACGATTACATGCCCAATGGAAGTTTAGACAAGTATTTGTACAATAGTCCAGAGGTAACCCTCGATTGGAAACAGAGGTTTAAAGTCATTAATGGCGTGGCCTCTGCCTTATTTTATCTCCACGAGGAGTGGGAACAAGTGGTGATTCACCGCGACGTCAAAGCCAGCAACGTCTTGTTAGATGCAGAGCTCAATGGGAGACTCGGGGATTTCGGTTTAGCTCAGTTGTGTGATCACGGGTCTGATCCTCAAACTACGCGTGTAGTTGGAACTTGGGGATACCTAGCCCCCGATCACATCAGGACAGGACGGGCCACAACCACTACTGATGTTTTTGCATTTGGGGTGCTCCTACTAGAAGTGGCGTGCGGCAGACGTCCTATCGAGATTAATAACCAAAGTGGTGAGAGGGTCGTGCTCGTGGATTGGGTTTTTAGATTTTGGATGGAGGCAAACATTTTGGATGCTAAGGATCCTAATCTAGGGTCTGAGTATGACCAAAAAGAAGTCGAAATGGTTTTGAAGCTAGGTTTGTTGTGCTCTCACTCCGACCCACTAGCTAGACCAACAATGAGACAAGTGCTACAGTATCTAAGGGGAGATGCAATGTTACCAGATCTGTCGCCGTTGGACTTGCGTGGGAGTGGGATCATGTTGGGAACCCACAACGGGTCTAATGAGTCGGGCATGTTTACCAGTGGATCTTCTGTTGCTTATTCTCTACTCTCCAGTGGGAGGTGATTTTCGTATACCATAACGTTTGTAGAAAGCAATTATCTGCAAAAGATAGAGGACCATGAACTCAAACGTGAAATATTTGAAACTCTAACGTTTAGTTTTATTGTTGCTGCATTGAAAGTGTATGGTTATCGAAGTATAATTATGTATCACATGGCTTTTCGATTAATAGTGTTTCCTAAGAGCATGTCCATTGCAGAGACCTTACAAGTTTCTTAAGAGAATCCTAATGAAAAGAAGCAAAAAAATAAATTAAAATTGTCTAATTAACCAAGGTGCGAACCTTAAATAAGGTATTTTTGGGTGAGTAAGGTTCGCTGACGTGGCACTATATCATTGGAGGACCAATAAAACAAAATAAGTTTTTTTCCTTTTTTCTTTCTCTCCTCTCTCTTGGTTTCGTATAGAGTTTCTGGGCTTTGGTTTATGTTCAAATTTGTGTTTGATCTGTTGGTTTTTAAGATAAAAATGTGACC
>Ga0041059_1000616_pt1 | contig 27577 bp, 32 predicted proteins | sample AraColnosormetaG_FD_56232 | JGI IMG/M metagenome (GOLD analysis project Ga0041059, IMG submission 56232) | Arabidopsis roots microbial communities from North Carolina, USA - Col MF nosort | ecosystem: Host-associated > Plants > Roots > Unclassified | place: USA: North Carolina | collected... | reverse complement strand
CGTGTATATTACGTCATCTTAGAAGGTCCTACAATATCAAAAACAAAAAAAAAAAAACAGTGGCATAATAACATTTGAATACGAAACAAAATTTAATTACCTGTCGACGACCAATAACTGCAGCAATTTTTCCACTAAACGCGGCCGTAATCATTCCTCCCAATGTCATTACCGATGTGAAAAACGAATACTGGCCAAAATATAAATAGACCATTATTTTAGTAAATTAGGAGTAATAATTGATTATCGATGTAAAAAATAAAATTAGTTATTGATTTGGTCACACACATGGATGACTTACATCTGCAACGGAAAGTCCCAGTTCTTCCATGATTTTGGACTGAGCAGGCGATGAATATGACATCTTCAAATTATGATAGTGCACAAAATTAGGCCACAAGTTGACATCAACTCAAAATCACATAATATTCAAATAACAATTTTGAGACAAAACAGCTATTGAACAATTACCAAATTCAAAACAGATTTTGATTAAAAAAATAAAAATTCCAATCTGAGGCATGTTAGTTGAGATCCATGAGGAACACTAGAAAACCAAATGAAAGAAAAGGAAAGAGTGATGATGAAATCTCACAGCGCAGCCATAAACGAAAGAGCCAGTGACAGCGACGGAGGTACTAAGAAGAAGACCACAAGTGATGGAAGAAGAGCTTCTTGCTTCTTCTTGATTATTCACCAGAGGTGTTTTCATACTTCCAGATTCCATCTTCTTTTGTTCCTTCTCCTAATTGCTTTTCCCTGTATTTCTCTGTTCTTTAATAGTCTTCACTCTTGAAGCTTGTATTTGGCAGTGACTCATTGGTCGTGTCCCATGTGAACAACTGTTATAGATATTTGTTGACTATATATAGTAAGATAATAGAAATCTCTTTATGTCGGCTATCGTATAAATTATTGATTTATTCTTGTTGCTTGATCAATAAAGGTTACATCATAGAACTAAAATCATATGAAACCGAATCGATCAACCCTGGCCATCTTTTAAATAACCATCAATACATTGGGATGATCAATCCACAATAAATGTATTGATGTAAATTAAAAATATGAACTTGTAACAGATCAAGATTCAGGGTCTAAAATTATAGAAAGCTTAATAATGGAGGACTATTTCACTAAAATCACTTTTCGTTTGTACATTATTTTCAAAAAGTAAAAGGAGATGTACGAACCATAGATCACATAATAATTGAAAGGGTAGATGATCTGCCACGTTGGCAATCCGTGTGATCTAAAGTCTAACAAATCACAATCAATCTTAGTAGCCTATACATATAGAGAAGAGCAAAACCCTAAAGCCCACTCATCTTCTCAATTCCCAGATCATCTACAATAGTCATTTCTCTTCGATTTCTTCAAACTCTCATCAAATCGTTTATCTGTTCTAAATTTCGAAGAAGACGATGAGTACAGGCGCAGGAAGCGGAACAACCAAAGGTGGCAGAGGAAAGCCAAAGGCCACCAAATCCGTCTCTCGATCATCTAAAGCCGGTCTTCAATTCCCCGTCGGAAGAATCGCTAGATTCCTCAAATCCGGTAAATACGCCGAGCGTGTCGGTGCCGGAGCTCCGGTCTATCTCTCCGCTGTTCTCGAGTACCTCGCCGCCGAGGTAATTTATTTTTCTTGTCTTCCAATTTGGTTTTCAATTTCGATTTGGTCACATCTGAATTGGATCTTGTACTGATTTGATTTTGATTTGGTTTGGGTTGATAGGTGTTGGAGCTGGCGGGAAACGCAGCAAGGGATAACAAGAAGACACGTATAGTACCAAGACACATTCAGCTTGCAGTGAGGAACGATGAAGAGTTAAGCAAACTTCTGGGAAGTGTGACGATTGCGAATGGAGGAGTTTTGCCAAATATTCATCAGACTCTTTTGCCATCCAAGGTTGGCAAGAACAAAGGAGATATTGGATCTGCTTCTCAGGAGTTCTGAGGTTCTTAGACTTCTTAGTTCAGTTCTCTTGTTTGGATTCGGAACTTGTAAAATAGACCCTGATGGTGTTTTTTGGGGATCAAATTAGGTTTTAAAGCTAAGTATATTTGGCTTTTGCCTAAGTATGTTTAATTAGTGAATGATATGATATTTCGGAACGAATCATGTATCAATGGAACTGAATTAATCGATATATCAACCCAGAAACATTTTGAAACACAAACTATGCATACTTGATTCTTTATTGCAGATACATGCAACTCATGGAGCCTAATACTAAACATTGCTTTGATCATGTTTCAATTTAACCAGACTCATTTTTTAATTCACCCAGGGAGTAAAACTCATTAGGTTTTGGGCCTAACTGCCTCAGTCATGGTAATCCTGAATTAACTTCACTAAGTTACCCTCATCTGTTGGTTCGCACCTGAATTAGCTCGCTAAATTACCTTCATCTGCAGTTTTTTTTGCTTACCAAGAATCGAGTTCTTGAAAATTGTTATAATAAAGATAAGCGCAGAACACTTAACAAAATGGGGATGTAGCTCAAATGGTAGAGCGCTCGCTTTGCATGCGAGAGGCACGGGGTTCGATCCCCCGCATCTCCAATCTAATTTTTCCAAAAATATTAATTGCCTAATTTTGAAATCATGTGTCAATTGAGAATCCCATGTTTTTTTTTGTTTTCCTTCGTTAATAATGCAAAGCTCAACAGCGTCTATCTGAAAGACGGCAAATAATTTAACATTTTCATATATTACCAACGTATCTACTTTGATGCGTCAGACCGTCAGTGGTTTATATCATGTTATTGTGATGCAAACAAGCTAAAATATATATACATTTCGCAAATTCTGTTCTGTTTTTTGTTTCTTTCTTTCTAACAAACCTTACGGTTTAAATCCAACCTAAGTAAATTGAGAACATGATGATAACTATGGTAATAAGGTGACACCAAAATAATTCTATGCAAGAAAAAACAGAGACTAGACTATGCTGCTGAACTCAAATTGCTGGAGCTCCGATCGGATTAATCTTTCTCGAACGGACATAGGTCAGAAACTGGCCGGGAAGTTCTTCTAGAAGTGCCTGCACCACCGACACTAGTCCACCTGCAACCCCACCAAATTAAACATTTACTACCAATCCAAAACGCATCTAAACACTTTACACTATCCGTTGTACATAAGGAATTTAAAACTCACTATGGATGTCTTTCATAGGGACAAATTGAACGATGTCCCGTGTAGCTATTCGACCAGTAGAACTCTCTAACCGCCGACCATTATCAGCATCAAGCATCTGAAATATTTACAAGGTCAAGTCACTGCATGTTTACTATTTGCAAAGAGACAGATATAAAACCTAACTTGACAAAACAAAACTTGTACCTCCATTTGTTTGAAGTCTGTGTTTCCCACACCGACGATAAGAACTGACAACGGGAGATCAGAAGCTCTCACTAATGCATCTACTGTACCCGCCATGTCTGTAAGGACTCCATCCTGTTCACACATCCATTTTTTTTGTCATTGAAGCTATAGATTTACTAGTAACAGATGCACATTCGATCTGAACTGGGCCAAAGTCATTACGTATCTGAATGTTCAGTCTCTTACCGTAATGATGAGCAGAACAAAGTACTTGGGACTGTTTTGTGAGAGTGACTGTGAAGCAGTATGAGCAGCCTTGTCGACCACATTGCTAAATAGAGTTGGTCCTGCTAGAGAAACATTGCGAAGAGCACTCGCATAAGCTACCATGATTCCTTCAACTCCAACAACCTGAAAACGAAAAGAGAATATGAAGCAATGTGAAACTTAACATGCAGTTTTGAGAATGCAATGTTTCATGGTTTTCAAATAATGGACACCAGTATGCACACAATATCAGCTCCAATAATAAAGGGAGATAACAGTTTCTGTCTCGTAAGTTACCTCGTCGCCATATGATGCTCCATTCAAGTTAAAAGCATGGGACACAGAACCATCCGATGTTCTTCCTCCAAACCCCCAGGCAGGAAACCGCTTATCAGAATCATAAAACTGGATGACCTCTCCTACTTCCATAATAGCCTGGAAAAAAACAGAAGCCAAATTATGTTTATACATACAATAGATCAAGGGAATCACGACACTGAAAGAAAAATTAATGAGACGATGGTTTTATACTGAGAATAAGCATATAGTTAAATGGCCAAATCTATGCTATTTCATTAGCCGCTGTGAGAGAACTAACCATTCTAGTCCAAGCAATGTATTGGTATTGAGGATACAGATCACAAACAAAAGAAACGAAGGGGTAACAATAGTACCTGTTGATATGAGTTTAATCTGCCTGATGGATCAATGTAGTGCAAAGAACTTGGAGTTCGGGGATCGCCATTTGAAGCTGAAAGACAGACCATCAATCTTAATGATCAAGGTTTCTAAGTAAAGATAAGATATATATGAAGTAGAAGAAGGTGAATCACCAGTGAAGTCAACTGCAACCATGAAATTAAGTTCAAAGCCACTGGATATGTAATCAAGAAAACTGTACTGGACTTTCTCCACATAACGATCCACAATGAGCTGGCCTTTCAGAACCTACAGAAACCCAATAAAATCTTAACGAAAATAGATGAAAATAACTGTATTAAGATTTCAATCAAGTGGTACGACTAGGCACCTTGTTTCTACCGTGACTTAGAGATGGATAGACAAAGTTTGCAGCCTCTTTCTGGAGACAAAGTCTCTCCAATTCTGCTACAGATTTCTCTGTCTTTCTGCAAGGTTCAGTATAATTGTCAGTAACAAAAATCAAAAATGGTGAGACCCGGTAGAATGTTAAAGGTTAACATGTTACCCAATAAGTTCATGATTCCCACTGGTGTTAAAATCTAAGCACTCGATAACCAATGGGGTGTCCTGCATAAACAAAACAATCAATTTAACATAATGATTATTTCAAATGTATACATTGAATTACAGTGAAACAACTAGCTTACTTTGCTTCCAAATTGTTGCATAGTCAAGCACACAGGCCTCCACATGGGGTTGAGGTTGTTGTCCACGACCTCAGTCCGACAAATTGGGACTGCAGCACTTGTCTCAACAACTCTTGATATTCTTAAGAAAGGATCCTAGAAAGAGAAAATAAGATAACAAGTTAAAGCTTCTGCAAGAAATCATAATATTGTTACCTAGAAGGACAAGAATGCATAAGTTTGTACGTACACTCTTAGAGAACAAGTCCTTGTTATCCAAATTGACACAGCGAAAATTAATCTCAGCGACAGTTTTAGAAGCAACTGTTTCTTCAGCTTGGATAGAGAGTGTTCCCAAATTTCTATTCACACCAGCTCTAACGTTGCCAGTAAGAGTTAATGTCAGTGTCCGGTTTTGTCTTGTCATAATCTGGTGATTGAAAGAGGAATGTAAATTGTAAGTATTAGATATGTCGTACACAAAGAGCAGTAACACTGACTAATGGCCAAACAACAATGAAGCCATCACAAGTAGCAGTGTCTGATTACTGAATAAATTTACCTCGGACAGAACACATGTGCCTTCTCCCAAGAAATCCTGATCCTTTAGCTTTAATGTCTGCAAAGTTATACAGTATATTGAAACCACTTTTGATGTGTAGCATTTATTATCGATATGCAAACTTCTTGATGTTACTATCAATGAAAATATTACCTTCACTGGCACATTATGATATCTGGTATCAACATCATACACGTGAAAACTGAAAAGAAAAAGATTCATACAAGTTTAAACATGAGTTCAACATGTGCAATTTATCAGAAAAGAATAGTTAACAGTTGCATACACTAATGTCTGGACAGCTTCAAACTGAAAAGAGACTGTTATCTTCTCAATCCACTTAGGATTCAAGTTGTTAAGTATGACTTCAGTACGGCCAATTTCCTCAAGTCTCCCATCCTTTTTCCTCAAATACATGACAGCCATCGGATCACTCTACAATAAATCGAAAACTCATCAGCTTCACATGTAACTAAAGTAAATGGCTTTAAATCTCATACGACCATGTCCAAAAAGTTTAATCTAGTAGTAATATTAGAGATGATTCAATTCTAGGAATACCTTAGACGTTATGTCACAGTCCAACAAGTTTGAAGCCGACAAAGTTAACTGCAAAACACAATTGCACAATGTTAAACACAACTTAAAGGTAAACCTGTGAAAAAAGTTTATGATATTTCATGATAATGAAAATCCTAAAGAAAGAGTGTAAACTCAAAAGCAACAAGCAAAAGAAAGCGAAAACTTTAAGCCATCCTTAAGTCACAATAACAAATCTTAAGGAAAAGTTCCTTTTTCTTTTCGTATCAAATAGTGCAAATATTAAATGGTTGCACTGAGGGAGAAGTTGCAGAGTAGTAGTATAGTATTATAGGGTTATGTTTCATTGCAATTTACTTTAAGTTATAGTTTTCATTGCATAGCCTGGCCTACTTTCTCAGAAACCAAACAATAAGCTAAAGATATTAATTAAGAAAACACACTTTATACCCCACATAAGAAGATTCAATTCAATAAACTATAACCCCACGCACGCAAAAGAGAGAGAAAAAACATGGACAAAGACTGAACAGAGGGTCAATGGGCTAGCTCCATTAGAAAAGTACAAAACAAGAGGGAATATCTTATCCAGTATGGATAAAAAAAAGGAGAACAAGGATCCTTAAACAAAAGCAATAATCTAGTGTTTAAGCAATATTCAATTCACAAATTGTTAACTTGGTTGACTAATCCAAATGTGACCACATCATATACTAGAGGAGCTAAACAAACATAAAAAACACCTGACTTTAGTACCTCGATTTGAGAAAAGAGAGGATATTGACCACGAGATCTGAAGAAAAAATCGACGGCGTCGTTGTGAGCCGCATTGTTGGCGATGGTTGAGGAAGTGGGTCTCTGCTGGACCCCTCCAATGGCTTGTTTGCCTCCTTTCACATCTCCAGATAAACAACCTCCCATTCTCTCTCTCTCTCTATCTCTAGATTTAAACCCTAAAAATCCCAAATTTGGAGTCAGATCAAACCCTAGATGAATTCGCAAAATTTCACAATGCAGATTGTAATATGATTAACACAGGATTCTGCAACTTCTCTAGCTCTGTATATATATATGTATATTGAAAAGGGATACGCGTAAAAGAAAAATAGAACTGGAAAATCTGAAGTTTTTTGATTTAAAAAAGCAAAGAAGATTTTCTCAGGAAATTGGTTCGACCTTCCAAGAAATCGAAACGGTTGGTTGAATCCTTTGTTTGGATATCAAAACGCGTTTTGGTTTTCGAATTTAAAGGAAACGTCTTTCGATCATTTAACACTTTAACTAGAAAAAAAGGTTTCAACTTTCAATTCAACCTAAAAGTTTTCTCGTTTCTGCGAATTTTCCTTCTCCTATTCTCTCATAAATTTCCTTTTCGCGCGAGGTTGTTTGTGCTAGGAATATAATTAGAATAATTAAAAATGAAGCTAATAATTCCAAAATTTTAATTAGACTAGATATTGTTTGAATATTAACTTACGGTTAATAATTTAAGTATTAAGGATTAGGTAGTGTTTTACAATTTTGGGTTTAGAGTTTAGCTTTTCAACTCTATCTTTTTAGTTTTTTTTAGATATTTGATTTAGATTATTATGTTAATTATAGAAATTAAAATCTATTTTTCTTAATTTGATATGATTATCATACTTATGTTTTGTTTATGACATTGTGTATCTCGTGTTTTTTTTTTGTTTCTATTTATTTTGACTCGAGTCTTGTTTGTTGTTCTTCTACATTGGATGGTCGTTATACACGTGTGAAAATTCAAAAATGTTGTTCCTATCTTGCACTTTTCTGCCGCCAACATAAAAGTGTTATATAAGAGACTAATTCAACTAGAGGTGGCATTTTCTCTGAGTTATGCAGTGAGTTCCCAAAAAATTCCAAGGAAGTCTAAATAGCCTACAACAAATATTAAGCCTAAAAGAGATTTGAAAAGTAATTGAAAAGTAATGAGCAGTGACTTGCTTGGGATTTCAGTTTCAAAATAGTTTGTCATATGTTTTGTTTTTTCCCCATGAATTGTTGGATTTAGTTTGTCTCTCGCTGAATCAATAAGGTTTGCTAGGAAAATCGAAATCAAACACTAATTTCAGCACGGACACAACAAACATTTGTTTTCTAATCGAGATAAATTTTAACATCAATTCCGTTATCAATAAGGGACTGGACAACAGCTCTGATTTTCCCTTCAAACTTGTCTTGGTCCCTTGGCGTATAAGAAGCCGTGTACACATCAGCTTCTTTTGCACGCTCAGACAAGATCCTCCCTATGGACATACATGCCGGGATATCACATCTTGACCTCAGAACAGCTTTTACGTCTTTAGAGTTTGTTCCCGCAACAGCAACTTGCCTACATGTAACACGGTGCGTGAGAGATGCCGAAACAAAGCGCTTTGAGATGAAGACATCTAGAGTGAACGGCTCCATGTATGCAACTGTTCGTTGCTTGAACGACACATGCTTGTCTGGATTCTTCGACTTTTTCTCTTTTTGGTATGTGTATGGCCGGCTTGTGTCGTCATCCACGTAGTCTTCTACACCAAAGAAGCTTCTTGGTGCAAAAACAGTCTGTCAAGAATGGTAAAGCCAAGTCAAAATAGAAACAGATACAAAAAGACCAAGAAACGATAGCTGAAAAGACTCAATACTTAGAACAGAGCTGAACTTAATGATTGCAAAGTAGGCTCAGTAAATCTTATAAAATCCAGCTATTGCATACTGACTCATCTAAATGGCCAGACTAAAAGTATTGGCACTATCAAACACCAACAAACCATTGAGAGGTGGAACAATCCAGTCAATTACTTTAATGAGCTACAATTTATCTAACTCACCGTTTAACTAATTTGGGTTCTGCTCATACAATTCATCTAACCTCTTTCTAGCAAACAGCAACTAAAGCTAAAGGGAGTGGTCTAACGTCGGATAAATCACATTCAACATCGTTTCCAAGCAGATCTAGTTATGAGATTTCAATCAAACAGGAGTCACAAGGAACTGCACAAGACCTGATTCAAAAGAATACGCTTCCTCTACTAATTCTACTAAAAATCAAACTATTCAGTCAAGTAAACAAAGTGGAAGAACGGTGGAGTGTACCCGTCCATTGTGGAATCGACAACTGGTTTGGCACATGAAAGGTCTAAGCTTTTCTCTGTTACTTCCATAAATCGCCGCTTTACCTATAGAATACTTGGCAACCACTTGCTTCAACATTATATCTGCAACCACCTACAGAAAAATTCAGTCACTAGGAATAATAGTGCTCATAAAGACGTTCTATGTTCTATGATATAGCTAACTGCTAAAACTAAATTAAACCGGAGGTCACTAGTCAATAAGGATAGTAGCTTTGTCACAAAAGTATGCTTTCTTTTAGTGTCCATTCCATTACTGCATCCCAACATATTGAAGACTTCTTATTGCCCAGAAAACGAAACCATTTGTAATAAGCAATAGAGAGGCAAACAAGTTGACTTCTCTCAATAACAATCCAAAAGATAGAGAGCAGCTAAAAGCTTGTGCCAAGAATTTATAATTTCTAATTGCCAACATGATATCAAATTAGCAGCTCGTAAGCTATGGAAATGAAAAGTATTGAAAAGATTAACGAATATGATGACCTTAAATCATTTGAAGAACACACCCCACGATGTGATCATAACAAAATTCACTTCTTTTATAGAAAATTTGACTCGTCTTCAATTCAAATGCCATGGATTCTGTATCTGGAAGCTCAATTTGAAATAAAAATACACTAACGCACCTGGAAATCGATGGCTAGAGCACGACGGGTTGATATTGCAGAGGATACTACACTCAAAGAAAGCTGAAAACCCACCCACGGAGATAGAAGAAACTAAAATTAAGATTCAGTAAACGAAATAGGTTAGGTGCTTCGCAATGGCTGCCAAGGTTGAAACGGGCAATTGTTCTTCGGAGCTCCAAACATTGAAGATGAAGATTTTCTAAAACCCTACAAACGCAAAATTTGGTCTTCCGTCCTCGGAAAGTTACTCGTTTTTCATTTTCTCCCCATAAAAAGCTAATTCAACTATTAACACCCAAGGGTCACCGGTTTTATTATGGTTTTCACACCGGGTTAAGGACATTAATTTGGAATCTTGACCGACTTAGCTGGTTGAACCGGACCGTTTCCGGTTTAAGAAGAATAAAGACGCGGGCGGGGTTGAATTAAATTGATTTTCAGAGGAACCGAACCTTCACCTCACGACTCTCTCACTGCCTCACTCACCGTCACCGTCGCCGTCGCCGTCGCCATTGCTTTCTACTTCGCCGTGCCTGGTTAGTTTTCGGAATCTGATTTTCATTTCCATTTCGTTCCTTCTGAATTCTCAACTTTGTCTGCGATTTTCAGAGGTAGCGAAGTTCGTTTATGGAAGCTTCTGCTGAGTCTAGGTTTGTGGAAGCTCCATTAATTTTGGAATTTACTGGAATTTCCGGGGATTCTTCGTCAACTACTTTCAGGACTTGTTGTTGATTCTCACAGCGTGATCCTGAGAAAGGTATTTTACTTTTATGCTTTGTTCTTTTGAATTTCAGATTAAGATATATAAGAATCCGTTATACAAAATTACAATGAAGATTATATGAAGTTTCGAAGTTTCAAGGCAAAGTTAATATGCACGAAGTTTATCAGCTCCATCAAAATTTCAGGGTGCCAAGTATTAGCCATTGGAAATGCCACCAAGAAAGAAGCCCAAGTCTTCAGCTTTGAAATCAAACAAACAATCTTCAGCTAATCATTCGTCACAACCTTCCACCTTTGGCATCCAGCAGTTGTTCCTTCGACATATTCAGAACTCCCAATCAACTTCCAACTCTCATACCTCCACTGCTGACCCAGTTGATCAACAGAATGTGAATGGTCTTGCCTCTGACACTGCAGTTTTAACGCCTCAAAACCCTCTAGGCACATCGAATGAGAAACCTGATGAGTCCAAAGATATGGACCAGCAACTCACGGAGGCATCTCCTAAGATCTCCAAAAACCTGAAGCGCTTCTCTCCTGGAATGGTAGTTTCTTTTCTTATATTCCCTTATATTCTAATTTAATAGTTTGAATGGGTATGTTTTTCTCCTTAATTGCTGGTTGATGTAATTGCAATTACCCTATAATATCTGCTCACATGATTGAGTCCCTTGTGGTCGTATAATTCTTACATGCTTCTTTTATGTTCATAGCTGATAAAGCAAAGTCAAGATGACTGTGGTGGTGAGATAACTTGGAAAATCTCTCCAGTAAATGAAAGACTTCGGGCAGCTGCTAAGAACATTCCTAAGATGATGGACTTAACAGAAAATTCACTAGGGGTTAAATCTTCTACCATTCGCCCTTGCTCTCTGAATAAGGCATGTTTACGGCTTTAAATTTTCTTTTAAAACTAATTCTTGGTTCGGTAGCTGTTTCATTTCCCTTCTTCACATCGAAACTGACAGCAGCTAGTGCAGAAGCAATGTCCTACATCAGGTATAACTTCCAAGGTTGAGCAATGGTTATCTTCACCCTCAAAAAAAGCTTCCAAAAGACCAGCTTTTGCAACAAATAGGGTCATGGAAAGGGTAAATCCTTCCCCAGATGCAGAGTTTGAAATTGTTAACACTTCAAGTAGTGGAAACAGTCCTTTCCAGACCCCACCGTCTCTTTCATGCCCTCACAACAAGGTAAATTACTTTCCTGATAAACAGATTTATGAGCACATTTTATCTACTTCTTAACTTTGCTCTGTTTATGTTCAGCTTCCTTGTACTGTAACGTGCAGCGGAGCTTGTGGATCTATGGGGGCTGGACAACATAAAAAGGTATGATTTGAGACTTGATGCAGTCTTTTAGATGCTTATGAAAGGCGTATTTAGAGTATTATGTAAAATGTTTTGTCACTTCCACCTGTGGTTGATCAAGACTACATGCATTATTTCCTCTAGAACTTGTTTTCTACAGCGTTTCAAATTATTATTTCAGCATATTGCCTCTTTTTGTAGGCCTTGCTTGAACTATTAGATCAAGTGGAGGATGTCATCGCAGTTGATGACAAAACAACTGATGATGTGGGGATTGTGATGCCTCAAGCTCGAGTTAAAGATGATATCATCTCTTCTGTTGTTGATTGCGCTGTAGATGAAGGGCCAGTTTCTCTACCAAAAATGCAGAATTCCATAAATCCAGATAGCTATTTCCTTGTATTGGAGGTAAAGTTGGCCTTAATCGAACTTGGGGGGTAGCAATGTGGTTTTCATGTAAAAGTTACTCATTGTCCAGAGTTGTAACTACAGGTATCGGAGAAACGTGGCTCGGGTAGCTCATCTAAGGGTCAATGTCCTTATAAGGTTCGTCATTTACTCATAGATTTTCTCTTGTACATGCTCATATTTGCTGACTAAATTTCTCTCAGGTTCTTCGCTTGCTAGATGAGCACACAGGAGTGGAATGCGCTTTGTATCTCTGGGATGAATGGTACTTTATTTTGTATGAAATTTAGGGTGATCTCTGCTTTTCAGATCAAATTTTTTCAAAAATAGCAAGTGGTCGTTACTTTTCCATTCTATTTTTGATGAAGCTATTACACCTTGTTCTTTAATGTCTTGGTCTTGAATGTTTTTGCCATTATTAGTTTCCAAATGTCGGCTGATTGCATACTACACATTTTCTTGTTGTTTATCTTTCTATTCTCTTAGCATATGGGACATTTATATATCATCCATTCATTTCCCAGTTGGTTGAAACTTGATTTCGGAACACTGAAGGCTTATTGTTACCAGGTTTTACAGCACTGTATCACCAGGAGATTCAATCAATGTTATTGGAGAGTTTGATGGGGATGGCAAGTGTGACGTGGACCGTCAAAACAATTTCTTAATTGTTCATCCTGATACCCTTGTTGCCGGAACTAGGGTATTATTTTCGTCTTCCCTTTAAGGACTCTGTCTACAACTACCAATCTTCTTTGCACTTAATTTAGTTGTTGTTGTGAATAACTGTTCTACCTTTCAGGTTGCTGCAAGTTTTGGTTGCCCAAGGCGAACCGTGCTAGATGAGAGGCTCAGATCCAATGAACACGCTACAGTAGCCTTACTTGGAACCTTGCAACACCAAGTTTTTCAGGTTTACTACATTATGGAATCTTTTTGATGAGAATTCTATTGGAAAATGAGTGTTTTTGTTTGATTTTTTTGCAATGTACTGATCTGTGCTATCCATTTCCTTTGTTTTCCAGGCTGGTCTCTCGCAAGAATCTCCATCTGTAGATGGTTTGCAAGAATATGCAAGCACAGTGATTGAGAAAAGTATTGAGAGCTTATATGCATGCGGAGGTTGATTACTACATTATGTGTTCCTATTATTTGAAGGTTCATGCAGTTATCATATAGCTAGGATACCTCCTATTCATATCAGAATTTTGAGTTAATATAGCTAGGACACCTCTTATTAATATTAGAATTTTAAATTGAAATAGATATGATACCTGTTTGTTCTATGTGCTTTTAAGATTCACATTACTTCAGAATTTTGTTTTGCTTTTAATACCAAAATGCTACGAGTTGACCCAATGAAATACACTTAATCATTTTCTTATTTGATCATATGTTCTCTACAGTGCATGAAGGAGACGTGAGATCAACTTTATTTAAAGCTATCCCGAAAATGTTGAATTGGATTGAGCATTTCAGATATTCGAAGGTACACTTGTATTTTCCTATTTATGATTCTTTCTTTAGTTACTAATGGCTGTTATATCATTGTTTCCCTTGAACGTAATTGTTTTGGCTACTCTTCTGGTTGGAATCGTCAGATATTTTTGTAGTGTTGCACGTACATATTAGACTGCATTATGCTCTAATGTGTGTTGGACTTGTTTTCTCGTGAATGTGCTTGTTTGGTAATCACATACTTTCATATTATCTGTTATGCTGCCTTTCACCTACAGATATCCAATTACAAAGTACATTAAGATGCTTGTATTAGCAGTCACTTTATATTTATTTTACTGTGTCAGTCCCCTTTCTAGCAACTCTATGGGCAGAAACATCTTAATTCGTGGCATGTTGTTTATAAACAGGACTCAGAAGTATCAAAAGTTGATTTTGGTTCTACCATTGGGAAGAAAGCTGTTAAGGTATCAGAGGTTAGAGCTCTTCCTACTCTCTCCCTTCTTCTTGGGATTTCATTTGACATCATTGCAGAATAATCGTTGTTTATTAAGCAATCTCCTCCAATGAGACTTCTATTATGTATATAAACAAATTGCTTACCTCAGGTAATTGATATTGAGGAGATGTCATGGGCCCCTAAATATGGTCTCAAAGGGATGATCGATGCTTCGGTCAGAGTGATAGTTGAATCTGACATGAACACAGTGAATGAGAAGATAATGCCCCTTGAGTTTAAATCTGGAAAAGCTCCTAGTGGTCAGGTCTGTGTGGAGATCTATCTAGATATACAGTTGAAATTTGAAAGTTCCAAAAGCTTATAAAAACTACGCGCTTGGTCTTTATTGTGTTATGCAGTCATCAATAGAGCATTCTGCACAGGTGATCCTGTACACGCTCCTTATGTCTGAGAGGTGCTTATGTGCTGCCTTTCTTTTTTTCTTTTTGCTGGAAAACGGACAGCAGTTTACACTTTCATTCATATATCTCATTCTCCACTTTGCAGGTACCTGAAGCATATTGACAATGGCCTTCTGTACTATCTACAGTCAGATCAGACCCAGGTCAGTCAAGATTTGTGTTCCTTTCTTCGGTCTTGAGATTTGGGGAGTGACTAAGCTTTCTTTGTTCACTTGTAAAGGGAATTTCTGTTCAACGATCAGATTTGGTGGGTCTGATTATTCGTCGCAATGAACTTGCAAATGACATTCTTGTGGCGTCAACAACCCAGCAACTGCCGCCGATGTTACGGGTATGCTCTGATGTCCAGTGATGACAATTTCTCTAGGGAATATTAGATAATTAAATTATTTATTATTTTGATGCTAGAACCCAAACATATGCCGGAACTGTCGCCATCTGGATGTTTGCACAATTTATCATAAGGTATTTTCTCGTTTCTATGATTAATAATGCTCGAAGTCAAATATTTACATTTTAGGGTATTAGGTTCTACATGTTTAAGCATATGGGGTTAACATTTTAATATGCATGTTATGATCTGACTTGATGGATGTATTCCACTCGCTAAATAAGTAATCAACCGTTGATTTAAATCACATTCTTGATACTAGTCACCTGAAACTGAATTTCCATTTTGTTATTTGTTGCGGTATATTATAGTAAGCTTTTTCTTAGTCATAGTTATTTTGCATGTAATTCCTGAGAGTACACTACATTTTTCAAGCATTTTTGGGGAGGTGTTGAACGTCCATCTTCATGGTGTTGAACCGTCATCTTTTGAAGCTTCTAAAACATCTTGTCTGCTTGCCCCAGGCAGATGGTGGAAACACAGAGAGTAGCGGACTTGGTGATGTCTTTGACACACATGTTTCTCATCTATCAACTTTACATTTCAATTTCCTCCGACACTGGGACAGGCTAATTGACTTGGAAGGTAGAGAGATGCAGGTCAGCCTTGAATACAAAGTTGATTGTTTACTGGGGTACAAAGTTAAGGATTTTTCCTTACTTGGCGATCTTATGTCTATGTTTGTTTTCAGCTTCTACGGAAAGATATTGCGCATCCACATGGTTCAAAGGGCAGCCACTCAGCTAGTTATCTTTCTTCAATGGTTCTTGACGTGACAAATGGGTTTCAGCATCATAACTCTCATAAAGAAACTAGATTCATCTATCGTTTTGTACGTCAAAAATCATCTGAATCTAGAGAAAGAGTAACCAGTGAAGATATGATTAGGACTGGAAACCTTGCAACTGATGACCTGGATTGCAAACTTAGAACTGGAGATCGTGTGGTACAATATTTCTTGATTGTTCTTATATCATGGTTAATTTGAAGTTTTGAACCAATAAATTTAGTTTCACCATTAAGTTTAGTTGCACCAGCTTTTCTTTCTGGCGATTTTTTATTTCACTCTTAGTTTATGATGTTCCCCTTTTGTTGGTTTAAATTTTCATTTCCAGATTCTTCGCACAGAAGTCAGCCACCTGACCGTTGCAAATGGGATTATAGCAGATATTAGTCGCACACATATATCAGTAAGCACATACATCCTGGATTTTCTTTTAACAGTCTGTAGATTTAGCTATGTTTGTCTGGTACAATATATCTTGATGTTCTTATGTCTAAAGAGTTTGGGATTATCCTTTTGCTATGTCAATCCTTAGGTTTCTTTATCCAAGCGATTACGTCTTCCTTGGAGCGAACCTTCTTCTGAGGTATCAAATCTCTCTCATGAGTTATGGAGAATTTACAAGGATGAATTCATGACATCATTTTCGGTTATGAGGTGATTTTGTAATTTATTGTTTTCCATTTATTGATCCTACCTACATGGGCTGTCATGATATTGATTCACGATCTTCATATTGTTCAAGGTTCAATCTCATGCAGCTTTTCGTACAAAATGGACATAACATCAGGAAAATGATTGTGGATCTCGAGGTAGATTGTCTTGTTCATCTGTTTTCAGATTTCTCCTAGACGAGATGATGCATTTGTTTCTTATACCCTTCTTCACATGGTTGTTTTCTCTTCGTTTCTTTTTCCATGTCTCTGTAGCCTCCTAGATTTGACAATGGATCTATACTGAGCCAGGATCCTGCAATATCATATATTTGGTCAGAAAAGAGTCTGAATAATGATCAGCGCCAAGCTATACTTAAGGTCATTGCATGATTATTTTCCATCAAATCTCATGTTGAACGTGCTATACTTAGGGCATGTCTGAAGGACACTCTTTGTTCTTTGACAGAGCTCATAAAAGACTTGCTTTCTTGCTTTATTTTCAGATACTCACTGCAAAGGACTATGCTTTGATATTAGGAATGCCTGGAACAGGAAAAACCTCCACAATGGTTCATGCTGTGAAAGCTTTGTTGATCAGAGGCTCATCTATTCTGCTTGCATCGTACACAAACTCTGCTGTTGATAATCTACTTATCAAACTAAAAGCACAGGTCCTTATCTCGTAGCCAACCTTTTTTTTTTCTGAATTAAATTTTCATTCAGCTCTAAAAGGATAGGAAGAATTTATCGGAAAATCAACTGATAAACTGCATGTGTTGTTCTTTAGAAAAAGTGAAGAAAAAAACATGTATTTCTTCAAGTCTCTACTTTTAGACATGTAGGAACACTTTCATACACATGACATACTGTTGAAAAACACTTGTAGGGAATTGAGTTTCTACGTATTGGTAGAGACGAGGCTGTACACGAAGAAGTTCGAGAAAGTTGCTTTTCAGGTTTGCTATATATTCTTCCTACTATCGTTGCTTCTAAGTGTTCTCAGTGTATTTGAGACTTATCTTTGTGACAGCCATGAATATGTGCAGTGTCGAGGACATAAAGAAAAAGTTGGACCAGGTCAAAGTTGTGGCCTCTACATGTTTGGGAATCAATAGTCCTTTGCTTGTGAATAGGCGATTTGATGTATGCATTATTGATGAAGCTGGCCAGATTGCCCTCCCTGTATGATCTCTCAATTCTTCCCAATAGTTTGAGTCAAAATGCAGTTCTTACAATGGCTATGGAATTAGATAACAGATTTTTTATCTTGCGTAATACAAAAAATTTACCCAGTGGCCCCTATTTGACAAAATTATCTTATGTACAAAAATTGAAATTTAGAGCCGACAAAGTTGAATTTGAAGTGAATAATATTAATAAATGCGCGGTTTCTTGGACTGATCAGGTTTCGATAGGGCCCTTGCTGTTTGCATCTACCTTTGTACTTGTTGGTGACCACTATCAACTACCGCCACTGGTGCAGGTAAGCATTTACACCTTTTTTGACATACCTCTGTTTTTTTCCTGTAGTTTCAGCATCATTGTTGTGTTGATGAAAGCAGAGTACAGAGGCTAGAGAGAATGGGATGGGAATAAGCTTGTTTCGCAGGTTATCAGAAGCCCATCCTCAGGCAATTTCAGTGTTACAAAACCAGGTTGCCGTATCTACTAAGATGAAACTATGTTAGTACGTGTTGTTAATAGGTATGCCTTTCTGCTTTGTTGAGACATCTTCTATGTGCAGTACCGAATGTGTCGAGGTATTATGGAACTATCAAATGCCTTGATATATGGAGACAGATTATGCTGCGGTTCTGCTGAAGTAGCTGATGCCACACTTGTGCTTTCTACCTCCAGTTCTACTTCGCCATGGCTTAAAAAGGTCAGTGTGTTGTTCTTAAACATTTATAAGTAGAGGCATCTTTAAGCAACTAAGAACATTTTATCACATCTGTGTAAACCTAGATCTGTGTATATAATATGTTCCTTCTGCTTAAAACTCTGGATACCTGGGCATTTGATTATGCAACTAGCCTTGGCCTGGACAGCCTATGAAAATCTTAACACCACTTTCAGATATTGATGCAATGCTTTATTTAATTAGACAAAGGGACAAAGCATTTCAGCTTGGCTCCAGTCGCTTGCTTTACAATATTTGTTATGTTGCACATTGACTCGGTGTAGGCGTTGTCCACTAATAATCTAATTAGCATCTTAACTTATATTTGTTTCCATCAGGTTCTGGAGCCAACAAGAACAGTTGTATTTGTTAATACAGGTTTTTGGCTACTTACTAGTTGCTTTTTTTTTCACATGAGCGCTTTGCCATATGGGCTGGAGTTTTCACGAGACTATATGATATGTTTTTGTAGATATGCTGCGTGCTTTTGAAGCTAGGGATCAGAATGCGATCAACAATCCAGTTGAAGCTTCCATAATAGCTGAGGTACTGTTAAGTATGCAAGATGCATTTAAACTTATGAAAAAGTGGGCTAACTGCTTTACTTAGATTGTAGAGGAGCTAGTTAACAATGGAGTGGATAGTAAAGATATTGGAATCATTACTCCTTATAACTCACAAGCCAGCCTCATTCAACATGCCATTCCGACAACTCCTGTGGAGATACATACTATTGACAAATATCAGGTTTGCCTCTAGGACCTACCGTTCTTCTTTTCATGACTATCTTGATTTGGCAAGTGCTCGATAACCAACGTTTGATGAGCTCACATTTTGTAGGGAAGAGATAAAGACTGCATATTGGTATCTTTTGTGAGATCGCGAGAGAAACCAAGGAGCTCTGCTTCTTCACTGCTCGGAGATTGGCATAGGATCAACGTTGCTTTGACACGAGCAAAGGTGAGACTGAGAGAACAACTGATGTGGTGTTGAGTAATGTTGTTTATTCCATCGATCATTGATTGAAATTTGTTTGGGTTTGACAGAAAAAGCTGATAATGGTGGGATCACAAAGAACACTCTCAAGAGTTCCACTTCTGATGCTTCTTCTAAACAAGGTTAAGGAGCAGTCAGGTATCTTGAATCTGTTGCCGGGAGATTTAAAACCATAACAACTCATCAAGAAACGTTTCAAATATCACAATTTTAACTTGTATCTCCATTTTTGTCCAAAAGGAATGATAATGTATAATCGATTTACTTTCCGAGTCTGAATTTGTTGATAAGAAAGAAATCAGGAGAGCATGAATCACTTGCATAATGACATGTAACAGAAAAGCGGAGATATTGTAATGATGGAGAAGTTTCATTTGAAGGTTAGCTCAGTTAACGTTATGACAGTAGATTTTGAACGAACAAAGAAGTTTGTGTTTGTAAAAACATTCGCATATTGAAGTACCATATCCAGGACTCTTGTTACCTTTAAGAACTTATAACAGTAAATCAACTCTTTTTTATTCATGAAATAATAAAAGTACGGAATTTTCTCTGTTTTCTGTCTGAATTAAAAATGCTTTGAGCCACACTAAGCTCATAGGTTTTTAGCCACACACCAGAAGATACACACAACTACCAAACCCAGGTCTAAGGTTGGACCTCCTTATTACATCAATCTCTTCTTTGGAAACGTAGCAGCTTTAGCCCTGGAGACCAATGATGCCTGCGAAGTCATAGACAAAAGGTCAATCAGTTTGATAATTTTACCATTCAGTTGGACCCCCAAAATGCAAGATAATAATAGTCAATAGATAAACCAAGATGAACCCCGAGTTACCAGAGAATCAATGGAGTCTAAGGTGACAATGATGGTAATGATCAAGATTAAATAGAATATACATGGTTTTCACAGGAGATGTGAGAAAAATGTAATTTTGTTTTACTTACCGCAAGCAACACGGCCGCCTGCGTTTCCAGTAGCCAGGCTGAGTTCATGGCCTCCTGAAATGTAAAACACCAATGACACTAGGTTATAAACTGTTCTTAGGATGGATGTTGAATCATAAGCATTCTACATTGGATGCCCTCAAACGGACTGGCTAACTTTTAAATTCTGTTAGCATAATATGGGTAAATAAAATCTCAAGAAAATAAATGGTCAAAGGTCATTACCCTTTCCGAGGTCATCAGGGTCTGCATGGACAACAACAGCCCTACCAACAATAGAGTTTGGTCCAGTAAGAGGAATCTGTTAAGCCAACACAAAATGTATCTTAAGAGATTGGTTCACTACAGCAGGTTTGGATTAGGAAAAAAGCATAAAAAGGTACACAGCTATAAACCTGGCAATCAGTGATTGTGAAGGTGGCAGTTCCTGAGAAAAGCAAAACAAAAGCTTTTATGTAAATCCATGAACACTACCGCTGGTCAAAGGTGACAACTGTACTATACAACTAAGACTGCAAAATCAAATTTGAGAGAGTAGCGAAATTTGATGCAAAACAGCTCTAAATAAGCTTGAGATGAGGGATACAAATGTTGAGAAGGCATACCATCATCTCCAACAGTGATGTTTCCTAGATCACCAGCATGTCGATTAGCATCCTCAGGGGCACCGTGTGTTTTACCATCGGGGTTGAAATGTGGACCTAAAATAGGAATTTAATAACAAGTTCAGTTACTTTTGGCGATAATTAAAGTTCCCAATACGAAACATAAATATAAGCTCCAAAAGTTTCTAATCCATTGAAAATTTGCAGAGAGGTATGCATAAGAGTTACCAGTAGACATGCAACCGTTAGTGGTGTCACCAAGAGCATGGACATGGAAACCATGAAGACCAGGCTTAAGGCCAGAAACTGTTCCACTCACAGTGGTCACACCTGCAAAAAACCCAAACAAAGAACTCAATCATTTGAGAGGAAGGAAAAAAAAGATAGGCTTCAAAGATCTTATAAAGCACTCTTATAAAGAACTACCATCGCCTTCCTGGGTGAAAAAGATAGTCCCCGTAACACCCTCACTGCTGTTCAAAACTGCAACTCCTTTCGCCATTGTTACTTGGCCTTTGTGATCTGTAAAAACATAAACATAAACCAATACATATACAAATAAGTAAAGATCCAGAAAAAAACAAATGGTTCTACACAACATTAAATTAGCTCAACAGACAAGAAACAGAATTTGAAAACCCAAAAACATCAATCTCAACTAAGCTTTAATACGCACCAAAACATAGATCCTAATCCCATTATAAGAACACATATACCAGATATTCAACGATCTAAGCCATAATAACTCTTACTAGTTCACATAAAAAGGTCAAGGCATCTTCAGAAGAGTGTGATACATCCAAAGAAAACAAGCAAAGGAATCGGTAGATCCGCCGATCATAAATCGAAAAAAACATTTCCTCAAAGATCTATACGTAGATTCGGCGGAGTTGGAATCGGAAAAGTTCGAAATCAGCACAGACGAGGACAAGAATCGATTTAAGAATCCAAAGTGAAGAATCGATCTAAGATTTGAAACAAATTAAAACCAAAAAGGAAAGCAAACATACCTCAGGAAACCCCTTTGGAAAGAATCAAGTGCTTGAGCTATCAAAAATGCTGAATTTTCTCTCTGAATGTTTTTGCTTCGTCTCTCTTTGGTTACTTGTTTTCTATATAGCCCACGAGGTCCAAAAGCTGGGTAGGTACGTACGTGATTAGCATTAATTTATTTCTTACTTGAAAAAAGCCACGTCAGGATAATCCAAGATAGACTTTTCCTAAGTTTGACTCTTCTCTGCTGATGTGGTAAAATTTGATTGGATAAATACTGTAAAACATTAAGTTTAAGTCATCGTCATTGAATTTAAATTACGTATGTCGTATAATTATTTCTAAGACGTTGGCTCAATTATAAATTTCATAAAATCTTAAGAACTAATTTTAACAAAATACAGAAAATATCATTTGTATTTTTAATAATATAATCTATAAACATATATATATATATTTATGAGAGTCTGTCAAATTTGTATGTAGCTAATTTCTTTGGAGAAGAAGAAGGGAACCTTTGATGGATTTGTAATGTTAGACTATATATGCCTATCTAGATGCATGCATCTCCTAATTAACCTAGCTAGCTACAAGAGGTTAAAGATAATGGATGATCACCTATAAGTCTAGAACGTTGATATATAAACTCTGTTATGCGTATTATATCAAAATTTTGGCATATTATTCTCTTTGCAGGTGACATGATATTTGTATGTTGTTTATACACTAGAAAAAAATATTGTGATTTTGTTCCACTTCCAACCATCAGAGGCACTATTTATGCGTTCCCAAATTGTTATCTCCATAACAAATACCTGATTGTTTTACGACTATAACAGCCAATGTATATAAAAGACTTAAAAACTAAAATAGGCTGCATGGTCAGTGATTGCGCTTAAGAAGTTTTTAGTCATATTTTTTGTTTTGTCGTTCCGTATAAATTTTGGCTTTAAGAAAAAGACAGTGACTTTTCACCCAAAAAAAAAAAAAATACTTCTTAATGTTTTGAGATATTAGTAATTGCCAATCAGTGAGTGTAGTTATTTTCATTATGTTCATTTTAGCTTGTTAAAGAAATTAATATAGGATATTAAGCCGAAAGTGGATGATGCTCTTGAATTGAAGTTAAAAACAGTCTGCTTATCAAATCTTAAAAATCATGCATAACGTGGGTGCTATCACTGAGTTTAAATCTGATACAGACTGATTCAACCATTTGGAAGCTAATGGAGGAGCGGCCGGCTATAAGCTCTCCCCAACACAACACACACAAAGATTGCAACATGATATATAAGTTATAGGCAGCCAATGAAGCCAATGGATAAATCATAGAAACACCTGAAACGTAAGAGGTAGCTGGACAGAGATTACAAACCGATCCAGACTGAGAGATTCAATATGGAAATATAGGAGATTTGTGAATGTTAGAATAAGATTATGTTTTCTATGCATCGACATATTACAAAGTAGAAAGATATTTTGGGCCAAATTACCAAATCTCTATGAGAGTATAATTAGGATTACGTATTCAAATCTCGCCTTTGTGGAAAGCGAGAGAGATGAATGGGAAAAGCAAAAGATAGGAAAGAAATTAAAAGGGAAGCAAAAGAAGTTGGTGATCCGAATCAGAATCACGCGTGTAATCCTCTCAAAGCATTCATATTACACTCATTGAAAAAAGAAAAAAAGGTACATATTCACAATCACATATATATATTATTTCTGGCATCTAACGTCGAATGTAATCTCACTTAATTTTTTGTTTTTTACGATAATTGTTACAAAAGTATCGAAAAATAGTCGTCAGAAATTATAGTTTACTAAATTGCTGTTAGGTACAACAGATATTCACCATCTCTGAATCTCAGTACCATACTTTTTCTTAAAAAAAAATTCAATTTTAATGTGTTTGAACACATTAATACATTTCCATACTTGGCCTTCACTAAGATTAGTTTTTGCACTTCTCTCTTTCTCTCGATCGCTGCTTCTTCGTCGCTCAATCTCAAGCTCCGTTCCGTTAGTTCTTCGTCGGAGAGACGGTAAGGTTTCCTTCCGATTTCATCATTCTCGTTGATCATCTTCTTCTCTGGTTTTTGTTTTTGTTTCGAAACTAGGTTCCTCTTCCTCGAGTTTCCTGATTTTTGTCTTTAGAATCTGCTTTAGAAATCGAAATCGCTAGGGCTCGGGAAGATCTATGTGATCTGAGTTTACTATTGGCTACCGGATCCCGAGGAGTCGCTCCTCGTAAACGTCGTCGTTTTATTTCGCCCTTTTGTTTTAATACTATCAGGCCTGTGGTGGCGTAACTAGATCACACTGGGGGACTAGGACGATTTGGTTTTCCGGCTAGTCGAAAGCGCGTTGCCCAAAAAATTGTGTCGGTCGGATCGCTGAGAAAAAACGAGCGCATTAAGGTAAAATATAGTCACGTTTGAGTCTTCGGGCGAGTTCGTATCGTCAGATTTGAGAACGCGTCGTCGACGAGTTAGTGCGGTGGTTTGTTTATGGTGACGGAAGACGAGAATCCGGACTCGAAAGAGTGTAACAGAGAAACTTTTCTGATTGTTGACTGTTTGGTTAGATTTCGTCATGTTCCCAATGGGAGAGCGGGTTTATGATTGTCCCAAATAGAGTATAGATCTGAGTTTGTTTTTCGCTCTAGTGTCGACAGTTTCATACTTGAATGGTTCTGGGCTGATCTTTCTCTTATTATTTTTTTGTTGAAATAGGGGTGGAGAGAATCCTGCTGCAAGTGGTAGCTGTTTGATACTTGAGTCATTTTGTCACAGCAACATGAATATGCCGCTGTTGGATATTCAACCACGAACGTTGCAGTTTGCAGGTAAGATATAAGGGGACTGATTCTTATCAATTGTAAAATGATCATTTTTAAGTTCCAGTGAGTAGACACTGTGGTCCCGTTAATAGTTTCTTATTTTTTTGTAAAATGTGGATTTCATAGCGAGGGTGTGTTATTCCTTAAGCAAAGTGGCCAACATGTTCCAGTTATGAATACCGAGTTTTCTGAATTCTCACTATTTCGTTAGAATTCTATCATAGTGGTGCTATTGTTTGTGGGTCTATTCTCCTGTAAGATGAATTGATGTGATGTTAATGTGGCTGTTGTTTGGAGGAATCTTCTAACTCTTTCCTGCTACTGGATTTGTATGTGCTGACATTCTGTGATGTGGTTTCTTACCTCTCATATCGATTCTGAGGATCTATAATAAAATATGGAAGTTGTAAAAGGAATATCTTTGCCTTGGCATTGTTATCCTTGTAATACTAACTGGTTTCATCTTTTGTAGTTGACCTGAAGAAGCAAACTTCCTGCGTGGTACAGCTAACCAATACTACCCATCATTATGTTGCATTTAAGGTCTAAAGAAGATTCTTCTCAAACTTTTTCTCTTTCTTTCTGGCTTCAGGATTTCGAATATCTTATAAAATTTCTGAGAAAAAGTATTCTTTCTGTATACAAACCTAAACTAGATGTGGTTTTTGACAGGTTAAAACCACATCACCAAAGAAGTACTGTGTTCGTCCAAATGTTGGTGTTGTTGCACCTAAATCAACCTGTGAATTCACTGGTATGCCTACTTTTTATATTCTTCCCAGCAATGCTTGAATTTCTTGCACCGACGTTCTTAGGCCGATGTGATAAACTGTTGCATGATGTCTACATGGGGCGGGAAATGAACTGGAATATATGTATAGATCTGTCCTTTGTCCCTTGGACTTAAACAGCGTTTGGACATTGTTTTAAGATCCTAGGCTTTTAGAGTTTAGTGTAGTTGTTCAAGAGAGAAGGTATCTGCTCCGGATGGAATTATTAAAGTTCAAGTTATTACTCATTACGTGGAACCTGCATTTTTGGGTTTGTTTGAGCATTCAAAATTTTAAACTGGTTGATGATGAATGGGTTCTTGAAATTCAAATTCAGTCAATGCTTTGGGTTATTGAGTTGTATATGTTATTTATGCAGTCATTATGCAAGCTTTTAAAGAACCACCTCCAGATATGGTTTGCAAAGACAAATTCTTAATCCAGAGTACTGCTGTATCTGCGGAAACAACTGATGAAGACATCACAGCTAGCATGGTAAGCATTCCAACACTTGTTGACCTTCTTTATCATTAATTTCAGTTATTTGGTCTGTCAAGTATATATGTACACTCATTTATTCTTGGCAGTTTTCGAAAGCCGAAGGCAAACACATAGAGGAGAACAAACTCAGGGTCACGCTCGTACCGCCCTCTGACTCACCTGAACTATCTCCAATCAATACACCGAAGCAGGGAGCAGTATTTGAAGATTCCATCCTCAAGGATCGTTTATATAGCCAGTCAGAGACCCTAGCTCCGCCACAATATGTAAGAAGAGTATTTACCCCTTTTCGCAACAACTTTTATGATTTGTTAGTAAGATGAAGAGTAATTTGCCAAGCAGTGAGTGTAGTTATGTTCCAGCAAGTTCATTTTAGCTTAGCTTATAATCACAGTTATTGGGTGCAATAGGGATTTTCTTGTAGTTATTTGTTTATTCTCAAAATTTATTTTTCTAGGAGGGTGAGATTGTAAAAGAGCCTAGGATGGTTGGACATGATGAGTTAAAGGCAGCCGACAATGCAAAGGAGTTAAAGACACCAAAAATGGCCACAGTGGATTTTGTGGAAGATCGATATACTGCTAATGACTTGAAGGCAACTAAAGATAGCTACGATTCATCGAGGATGGCAAAAGAAACTGGATTCGATCCAATTAGGTCTCATAAGGATGCGGATGATGGAAGGGCGATTAAGGCAACAACTAATTTGGACGCTCCCATGAAGAAGGCCATGGATCTACCTAGGGATCAAGGGTTTACTAATGGAATAGCTGTTGACAGTGAACCAAAGATATCTAAGGAGAGAGATGTTGTCCAGCTGCAGAAAACAGATGGCCAGAATGTCAGAGGATTGGATGAACTTAAGTTGGTTAAAGACATTGAGGAGATGAAGCTGAAAGTGGATGCTCTTGAATCCAAGTTAAAACAGGTCTGCTTATCAAATTTTAAAATCCATAACTTCCGTGCTATATGTAACTGTGCTAAAGAGTTTAAATCTGGTGCAGGCTGATTCAACCATTTCGAAGCTAATGGAGGAGCGATCTATAAGCTCCCAACATAGACAAAGCTTGCAACATGAGCTGGTGAGAATGCTAGTGAGAAAACATAGCTGTTTCTTTCTCCTACAATCAAAACAGTTTCATAATAACGAAGCTTGTATTTTGATGATGATGCAGGCGGAACTGAGAACGAAGAAGATAGTGAAAGAAGTGCACAATGGGTTCCCTCTGCTGTATGTATGCGTTGTGGCATTCATTGCCTATGTTATCGGGCACTTTCTGCGCACTTGACTGCTCGCTCGGTGTCTATATCATATCAAGTGTGCAGTAAGGGATATATAGACAAAGAAGGTAAAAGGATTAGATTTCGTCTGTTTGGGTTTGCTTTGTGGGAGAGGATGAATGATTTCTCCGACACATTTAAGATGGAATATGATAGACTGTATAGCATTGGTGTTAGTTAACACAAGGACACAAGGACATATGGTATGATGATATGCTTTGTTTCTCTGCTTCTCTTACTAATTTGAAGCTGTTGGATTGATTTGTCTCTTCTTACGTTCCCTTCTTTTTTTTT
>Ga0041059_1000615_pt1 | contig 27584 bp, 23 predicted proteins | sample AraColnosormetaG_FD_56232 | JGI IMG/M metagenome (GOLD analysis project Ga0041059, IMG submission 56232) | Arabidopsis roots microbial communities from North Carolina, USA - Col MF nosort | ecosystem: Host-associated > Plants > Roots > Unclassified | place: USA: North Carolina | collected... | reverse complement strand
TTCTTATGTAAGTCTTGTTTCCAAACATTTTTCAGTATGTAGAGAGAATTTCAATAATATACTAATACTACATCCATAAGGCACACTGCATTATAGCAACCATGAGGTGAATCTGATTCTGGTAGCTAAGATTCATAACATCAAAACTCCTCAATTACGAATGATGTGGTTGCAAATATAAACTCAAAGTAATAACAATGAGCCAGAGATTACAAAGGTTTGTGGAATGTTCATCACAAGTAGTTGGAAACGATCAAAATGATCAAGGCTCTGCTATTTCAATATTCATCCACCGTGCAGAGTCGAAATGAAAACTATAACATCTTTATCTTCTAATGTTGTATCGAGCTGACCACTAAGTTCCCAATCGCAGTCATTAACCAGCACGAGAACTCCAGGCCTCCTGCGTTTATGAATTCCAAACCACCATTGTTATTAAACACTAAAAACAGAGTTCTTGCTGGAAATCAAGGAAAGAAAAGAGAGAAGCTTTACACGGTATCGCCTTTCATGAACATTTCAGGCCTTTCCTTGATCAAATTGGTACGAACCCATGAAAGCAAATCCTTCATTGTCAACTGTACTGAATGAAACACCAGTGAGAAGTTTTACATGACTATAATAAACTCAATGGTATTTAAAAATCATCAAAAGAGAGAAGCTTACGATATCAGAATCATTGAGTAAGTTGATGTTAACTTTATGAATCTTTACGGAGTCACAGAGCAATTCTAAACCTCCACTGCAGGAGATCAACAAGCACATATTTTCATGTTAATACCAATACGAAACTCTCATTCACTACCAATTGATCTGATGATGACCGGAATGTAAAAAGTCTAAAGTCATTTATGATTTTCCCAATCCAAAAATCATTACTTTATTAGCACTGAATAAGCAAAACAAAGATAGGCTTATGCTACAAACTGTGCATTATAATATCCCAAGCAAATAGAGAAACCATAATCTAAAGCACTAAGTTTTCAGTTTTTTCCCGACCAATAAACAGGCATTGACATTTGAGAGTCAATCAAATGAAATCAAAATATAAACCACTATGAGAGTGGGCAAATGACACAAACGAGTAATAGTGTACCCGAACTCAAGAGTAAATTGCATCTTCAATGAAGTTTTGCGGTAACAAAACCCTTCTTCTTCTTTTTCTTCTTCTCCGATTCTCTCCGATAGGATCTCCGCTTTGAGTTCACGCAAAACTCCATACGACGTCGTTTTCGTTTTCTTGGTTTGGGCCCTTAAAGTTAGGCAACATGATCACCAAATATCAAAGCCCTTCTTAAAAATACCCAAACGCTTATTGAAACAGAATCACAACAGTTTGTTTTCTTAGGCAAGAATCAAAACAGTAGACATTCTCCGGCGTGTGACATTCAACACGTGGAGATAGCGCACGAGAACGAGATCTTTCCGCGTCATCATTTAAACCGTAGATATCACATAGAAGAATAAAAGTTTCCGCCACGATTCCGCCGAATAAAAAAAGACCATATAATTCGACAGTTTTCAATTGTGGCTATATCTCATGTGACATTCAACACGTGGAGATAGTACAAGAACGAGATCTTTCCGCGTCATCATTTAAACCGTAGATATCACATAGAAGAATGAAAGTTTCCGCCACAAATCCGCCGAATAAAAAAAGACCATATAATTCGACAGTTTTCAATTGTGGCTATATCTCATGTGACATTTAACACGTGGAGATAGCACGAGAACGAGATCTTTCCGCGTCATCATTTAAACCGTAGATATCACATAGAAGAATGAAAATTTCCGCCACGAATCCGCCGAATAAAAAAAGACCATATAATTCGACAGTTTTCAATTAATACCCAAAGTGTACCGAAAATATTTTTACCCATTTTGAGTGTCAGCTATTTTTTTGAACATTTTGTTTGTAGTTTGAGTGTTTTCTAACGTTCGTTTGGTGTTTTTTGGTCAAGATTGGTGTTGACTAGTTTCGACTAGTTGTTTGGTATTTTTTACTCAATCGCAATTTTGAGTTTCTTTCACTAGCGCTCGTTTGTTATTTTTGTTGGTTTTATTCGCTTTGAGTGTTTAGACTAGCGATTGTTTGGTATTTTTTAATCAATAGAACTTTTGAGTGTTTTTTGACTAGCGATTGTTTATTGTTATTTTTGTGTTTTCCTCTCTACGTTCACTCTCTGTGCCCGTGTTCACCCTATACATATATGCATATGAGACACGTTCACGCCTTGCGTAAGCACATTCACTCCCTATCATACATCTATTATGGATATATGCATGAGACAGTCACACCCTATCATTCATCTATTATGCATATGAGACACATTCATGCCGCACATTCATACATCTATTATGGATTTATGCATGAGACATTCACACCCTATACATCTATACATCCTTCATAAACAAAAATACACATATTGCATATACACAGCCGTGTTAACAACTTCAAAAGGCTGGCCAGTGGCCAAGCGCTTCAATGGGGAAACTCTCGGACACACACAGTCACTTGTCCACCCTCTGCAAAATCAATAGAAATCTTCAATACAATTTTTTTCTCTACTAGTCAACAATTTCGGTACATGCATAAGTACGTTTCTTACAAAAAAAAAAAAGAGGAAAATTCTCTCTTGGTTTTCACAACAATTATAAACCCATTCTACGTTTTCTTAGACATAACATATAAACAACTCATAAAACCATCACACATAAAATTAATCTCACATCAATGAAGTCATCAAGTCAATATACTGGATGTACAATTAACGAACAAACATATATAACTAAAAATCAGTTTTATTAAAGACGTACATATATATATATATATATATCTAAAACCAGTTTACGATCAGAGACACATCATTAGAGTCAAGATATAAAAGGGATTTAAAACGTTTGTTGAACTCCATAATTTTTTTTTGAAAATTGACGAACAAGGTTATTAACAGAGACTGACAACAATCTTTTAATAGTAAACAAACTATAGATTATTTACCTGTAAGATGTTGCCTTTATGTTTGCTTGAGAGACTTTGAGTGACAACACAAGTGTGAGGACGGAACACAAGTCGGCGAACAGAACTAAGATGATAAAAACAGAGTGTATTTAACATTTGTAAGAAAAAGAACAAAAGAACGAGTAAGAGAATTCAGATCATCTGTCCGAAGAAAGTAGTACTTATAGAGTCCATTATCTTAATTTTTCTATTAAAAATAATAATTCAAACAGTCATAAAATGTTACCGTTTCACAACGTTCGTTTATTCCTAATCTCAAGGCAGACTCGTGTAAGAATAAGAGTCCATTATCTTAATTATTTTCATTAAAAATATCTAATTCAAACGGTCAAATTAAAATGTAGAAAAAGTTTTCAATTTAAAATATTTATTCAAAAATGTTACCGTTCCGCAGCGTTGATATTTTCCTACTCTCATCAAGTCAAATAAAAAAAAACGTTTAAATAAATTGGGAACTCGTAAAGTAAACAGTAAACACATCCAAGTAAATGTAATTTAATTAATTTTTCTGCTATCAATCTTTTGAATTATTCAAGTAATTATATAATTATTCTTCACGACTACTACTGCTGCTGCTACTACTACTACTACTATTTGAAAGGCATCATCTACTTAATTATGGTCTTCCACTGCATTCATTGATGATTTATGTTGTCTAAATTTCCATAATTCCTTTTTAATTCTTCGATTCTTTTTTTATTCTTCTTTTTATGTTTGTGTGTGCTTCTCTGATATGTTAATACCAGTTTCAAGTCTACTAGTAGAAAGTAAATTCGATTGATATCGTTCATTAACAACAACACATACTACACTATTACCAATATGAAACGGTTGAGTTCTTTTCTATTTGTTCTTTAGGACGGTTAACAAAAAAATCCACTAATCGCAAAAAAATTAGTGGTACATACTTATCCCATATATAACCTCCAAACAATAAATCAACGAGAACTCTAACAAATAATTGAAATTAAAGAAAAGAGTATGTCTTGTGAAAAAAAAAAAAAAAAAAAAAAAAAAAAGTTGATCCAAGAATATGATGCAAGGCAATCAGCTAATGAAACTTGACTAGCAGACAGCAAACACATGGAAAAGGGACTCCAAAAGAATAGGTAGGTGTGAACATTTTGGTTTACAATGGATTCCATTTAGCTTGGTTTGAGAAAAACACACCATATTTCTCTGTCCGGTAAACTTTGGTTTTAAAATATGTGACAACTTTGTTTTGGAATGGTTTGAATCAGCTTGGTTCGTTATTCCAACCCTCACAAAGTTAGCACTAAATAAGAATGGTTTTAATCAAGTCCTCTAAGCCACAGTGGACCCATAAGAATATTACTAATTAGAGGCTCCTAAGGGACGGATAATGATATGGACGGACTTTATTCAATTTGGTTCCACCACCTTCTTTTATTTTGATAATGTGGTTCCACCAACTTACATCGTCGTGTTTTTTTTTTGTTTCCCCTCTACCATATTCAATGATTTCTTTTTGTATTAATGACTATAGTTTGTGAATTTTATTTTATTTTATAGCATATATCTTTTTGTCAATAAAATAGCATTTTGCAAATGATTTTTAAATAAAAGTAGTTTGTGAAGATTGAATATATAAATACAAACTTCGATCACTCATATGATTATTCCAAAAATAAATGTGAATTAATGTATGTACATTCATTGCATGTAGAGAAATGATATAATGCGCCTACAATAATGTCCCAATTGTAGAAGAAGAAGTATCCAAGTCGAAAGAGACTAGAAGCCAACTCTGACCCGTTAAACAAGTTTCTAATTTATTCGTATCTGCCCTTTGCATTTTCATAATGTATAACATCACACCTCTAATTTTCTCATGATTGAATTTTTTTAAAAAAACACTCCTAACTATGTATCTTTTTCTAATTCACAGTAAAATATCTAAGGTGGTGTGTGTGTGTGAATTACTAAACGTGTTAACCAACAAATAAATCTAGACTTATGAAGTATTACACATTACTAACCTCTAATTCATGCATAGCACAAAATTCTCTAAAGAGAAACACGTAGGTTTTAGTAAAAACATTAAGTAGATTTCAATAGGTAGATTAAGAGATATAATACTATGATCTAGTATAAAAAAAAATTAATGCATTTTGAGAGTAAGCAAAACAGAAGTTGATCAAGACTCAAGATGCTAGAGATGGTACTTTACCCGAAGGTGGAGAGTTGCGCAAGGAAGAAAGGATACTCCTTGAGTGGAACTAACGCGAGCTTATACATCACTCTGTTTCCGACGCCAAACGCCGCCGTAACCGCCGCCCATATCACTATCTCCGCCGTCTTAACATGCTCTCCGTCGATCACATGGACAGTACTACTACTGCTCCCTTCGATCTCGTTATCGCCGATCGCGTAACCATACGCGCCTGGCTTCTTAATCTCCGCCTCAGCTCCGTCGTCAAATCCATCCCAGGATCTCGCCGCTTGGATAATCCACCGCCTGGAACTTGGAACGATCAACGGTAGACGATGATCGATGTGGTTTCGACGGATTAGGGAGATGGATTGAGGTCGGTTTGCGGAATGGGATTTGACCGAGGTGATCGAGGCGAATAAACCGGTGGTAAACCGGCGAGAAGTCGTTGCCATGGTGGATTAAGGATCGAGTGAGACTGGTTCTGCTGGTTTTGAGGGGGAGAGAGACGGAAGTGAGTTGCTGACTTGGACTTTGCCTTTTTATCTCTCTCTTTTGTTTTTAAAAACAATTTGCATTAACACACGCTGCCCAACTTGTTTTGCAAAATACGACAAATGTTTTTTTTTCTTTTGGTAAATCATCGAAAAGACAATTTTAACCCTTATCAGGAAATTTCAGAAAAAGTGATTATACCTTAAATTAGCCCGTTATCGGTATTTTAGACATTCCTACTTTTAATAGAAAACATAACCAATAAGTAATGATTTAATTTGTGCTAGTGTTGTTTACACATCACTTTCTACAATTATGTTGTTGAAAATGTAAATAAAAATAGATATATAAGTAGATTAATCTCTATGTAATGTGGTAGTAGTTCCTTTATTGAATATATTCGTTTTTTTTATGAGGGGAAGATACTTCAACTATAATTTTAGAATTTATTATTAATCTTTGAAATGGTATATTTGATCAACCATATCTAGTGTATATTTACGTTAATACAAGGTGTAGGGTGTAGTGATGTTTTTAGGCTCTTTTGTTATGTGAACTCTTATGTACACTACATCTAACTTGTGATGCATGGTTGAAAAAAACGTAAACATTTATACTAAAAAACTGTTGGACGATACGATAGTGACCAAGTTAAGTAGTTAGCCATGCGCAGAATTTAGGATTTTGGCTTGCTAAGTTCATGTTCATGTGATGTTTTATGGTGATTGATGAGGAATGGCTCAAAGTTGTGTGTTGACAAGTTATGATAAAATATCTGAAATACTTATTATATGTGTTTATATATATAGGATCACATAATACAACATTATATACATACTGCATTCTTATATGAATATTTGAACTTAACATCTAGCTTTTCGAATTAAACCAATTTTGATGAACTTTTGGAACAAATTCTTTTAAAGAAAAAACATATACGAAAACCGAAGTGAGCTCTAATATCGATACAATTTGAACCGAATTGAACCAAAAAGTTCAAAACTTATTTCCCTTTTTTTGTTTTGTTTCTTTTCAAATACGATTTCAATCCAAAATCAAAATCATACCAGACCGAATAACCCTAAATGGAAACCAAACCAACACGGGACCGAAATTAGTACCATCACCGCTAGATGCGAAAAGTATAATAATAATGTGAAAGTATGACAAAAAAAGGGGAAAAGACATGTCTTTGTCGTGGCGTCTTTTGATTGGCCCAATGCATAGAACTAGACTACACGTTGCTGTGCCTGAACTTTCCCTTCCCTGCCTTCCCCTCCTTCACTCATCTTCTCTTGTAGCTGTGCAGTAGGTCAGACTCTTGTAGTGAATTCACTGCAAAGTAAGGGAAAGCTTGGCTTGGAAATGGGAGTTGAACAAGCCATCGATTCGGGCTAATGTGTATAGTTTGATTCGTCTGGGGAGCTTTTGAGAGATAGCAATTTAGTTTTCCGCTTACGAATGATCTTTTTCTGATGCGTCATTTTGATTAAGTGTGTACTTCTGCAATGGAGGCTTCTCTAGCTGTTATACAGAGGCCTCAAGCTGGAGCTTCGAATACGGTAATTACAGTCTCTGGTTTGGTTCCTGCTTGCTTTGTTAGGAAAGTTGAATACTGGATGAGATAAATAAGATTAGTGTGTTTGTTTCGTATTCAAAGCATATGTGACACTGTGTATGTACGATTTTTGTTTAAGACCGAGTTAGTGCCAGTGAATATATGCATCTTTTGGGGGTTTTCTGGGTTCTAAAATATGTTCGTTCTTATATATGTAGCTCTGAGTGTTTTGCTTTGTATGAAAATTCCACAGTTAAAGCAAACTGATGCTAATCTTCATTGTACTCCATAATAATTTTGACAGGTTTATAAGAGTGGCCCTCTCTTCATATCATCAAAAGGTGAACTCTTTTATTTTCCCCTTCTTTCAAAATTATCTTTTTTTTGGTTACAAGCATCTTGTTGTTTACTAAATTCTTTATGGCATTCTGATTGGCAGGACTAGGTTGGACATCCTGGAAGAAGCGTTGGTTTATCCTTACCCGAACTTCTTTGGTCTTTTTCAAAAATGATCCAGTAAGTGTTTGTGATCCTTTGATGTGATTTTTTCTCCAATTCATATAATACTTTTACTGTTGAGCTTTTGGAACTTAGGATAGTTGATCAATAGAAATCTTAGATGGTTGTATTAATTTGCTAAAAGCTTTAGGAGGATGTTGATTTACATTATCAACTCCAAACTTTCTAGAACTATTTTATAACTTAAACTCATTGTTTCAACTGTTTGACAGAGTGCATTACCACAAAAGGGAGGTGAAGTAAATTTGACCCTTGGAGGCATTGACTTGAACAGTTCGGGGAGGTAGAAATTTCATGTGGTTTTTGTTTATAAGAATAGCTCCAACTTTCTAGCCTGCGTTAACATCCTTGTTTGCAGTGTCGTGGTGAGAGAAGATAAGAAGTTGCTGACTGTACTATTCCCAGATGGGCGTGATGGACGAGCCTTCACCCTTAAGGTGATTTATATATTTGCTTGGCTAACTTAATTTTTCTTCCCCCTTTTTCGATATGTGCTATGTTATGCTTCTATCGAATGCTAATTATTTGGCTCTCATAGGCTGAGACATTGGACGACTTGTATGAATGGAAGGCTGCCCTTGAGCAAGCCCTTGCACAAGCTCCCAATGCAGCACTTGTAATTGGTCAAAATGGAATATTCCGAACAGAAGCAAACAATACTATTGAAGCATCTTTCAATTCATGTTAGTTCTCACTTATTTTATTATTATCAGCTCCTCTGCTATGGCTCCTTTCATATTTCTGATGTATATCAGTAACACCCTGACATGCAGGGAGGGATCAGCGCCCGTTGAAGTCTTCGGTTGTTGGAAGACCAATTTTGCTAGCTTTAGAAGAAATCGATGGAAGTCCATCTTTTCTTGAGAAAGCACTTCAATTTCTTGAGACATATGGTGAGTATTGGCCTCATAGTTTAATTACGTTCCTCCCATTATATGTTCACCATCTGATATCATTATTGTCTGTTGTTTGTCCTCTAGAAAAATGATTTTTTTATATTATCTTCAGTGCCGTATATACTTTTTAATTCCTTTTATAACTCATCATATAGGCTATTATAGAAGTGGTGATTGTTTCTAATTTCCCATAGAAATGTTTTCGTTTTGATTGTGCACCTCTTTGTTGACACAGGAACCAAAGTAGAAGGAATTTTAAGACAGTCTGCAGATGTTGAGGAGGTAGAACGCAGAGTTCAAGAATACGAACAAGGTATTGATCTTCCACATGTGGACCCTTTATATTGGGTAGAAACTTTGAAATGTTATATATATCTGGGGGCTTAGGATAGAAGCTCATTTTTTGTATTACTTATCCGATGTCTTCCTCTGAAAGGTTCTTTTTAAATGAAAATTTCCAAATGTACTTATCTAGGCAAGACAGAATTCAGTCCTGAAGAGGATCCGCATGTTGTTGGAGACTGTGTTAAGGTACATTGTGTATAAACTATGATTTCCAGTTTTAATTGTTGTGTTGACATATTTGTGTCATGCTATTTTTTCTGTAGCATGTTCTGCGGCAATTGCCTTCTTCTCCAGTCCCAGCGTCGTGCTGCACTGCTTTGCTTGAAGCTTATAGTAAGTCTTTATATGTATGGAATCTATGTTTGTACTTTGGTGTATGTGTGTATATAACTTGCGTTTTACCTTTTCTGTAGAAATTGATCAGAACGAAGCTCGGGTTAACTCACTGCGCTCTGCTATAATTGAAACATTTCCAGAACCAAACAGGCGACTACTACTGCGGTATGCTCTCAGTTGTAGTATTTGAAATGATCATAAAACTGCTTAGGCATTCTATTTAAGCATTGAACATAAGAGGAAAACTTAATACTCAGTTGCATATGATGTGGGAAATATGTGGTGCTTTCACAGAAAGCTGCTTGGAAGTCTATTATTTAGGTTACTTAAAACAGCTTTATTCTTAGCGTGGGTTGTATTCTGCAGGATGCTAAAGATGATGCATACTATCACCTCTCATTCCAGTGAGAATCGCATGACTTCATCTGCTGTTGCTGCATGCATGTCCCCATTGCTCTTACGTCCTCTATTGGCTGGAGAATGTGATCTAGAAGGTTTTGACACTCTAGGAGATAACTCTGCCCAGCTTCTTGCTGCCGCCAATGCTGCCAATAATGCTCAAGCCATTGTCACAGCCCTTTTGGAAGACTATGGGAATATGATCAATGTAAGATTCCATTTGCCCCGTTAATTTATATCTGGTGCCACAATGCTATTTGCTCACCTATTTGTTTGCAGGATGAAGGTCTTGGGAGATGCTCCACTTCTACTGATTCTCATATTGGCGACAGTGGGCCTGAGAACTCAAGTGATGAAGAGGAAATAGTGGTTAAACATCCTGACTTGCATACTCTGGATATAGAAGAAGGGGAAACAGATGATGATAATGATGTTCTGCTAAGCAGAAAACCAAGCGAGAGCAGTGATTATGCTGGCAGTGATCTGTATGACTACAAGGTTTGTTCTTTGCCATCTTACTCCACTGCCCCATAAATCTTGGTCATAGTACACCTACATTCAGAATTCTAAAATAGGGGATAAGTTTGAACTTTGAAGTCGTTTCCATTTGTATGCATTCCGTCAACCATCTGCTACTGTCTTGCTATCTTTCGTTACGCCTAATGTGGTCTTTAGTTATGTTTGGTGTTTGAAATTTAGGTTTCCATTGCGAAACTGCCAGAAAAATTTATCCTAATTTATTCTTTTTTTTTAATATGCTTTTTCTTTCAGGGTTTTGGTGTTGAAGATTCAGATGCTGAGTCTCCTAGAGATATCCATTGTTCAGTCGAGAGTACAGACTTTTCCGCTAGAGTGAAAAAACATATTGAAGAACCTATTAAAGATATAGAAGTTTCTAGCGTTTCACCTACTGAAAACTGTTATCAATCAGGGAGAGAGGCTATACCCTCAGTTACTCCCAGTACTCCTCTCACGGCCCTTAGATACACAACATCAGCTGAGAAACCTGCAAGTAAAACTACTGGCTCATCAACAGTAAATTCGAAGCGTTCTTCGTCCTGGGGAAGAGGCAACGTAAGTTTTCCATTGTCTGGCATGAAAAGTCGAATTCTGTTGTCCTAGTCTCTGGAGCTGACTTGCTATGCATTTATTAAGTATTTATAGGATTTTTTTTTGTAATTTTTGTCTGTCCTTGTAACTCTTTGATCACCACTAGACGAAATTAGTTCTCCTGATCTCTATCGTTGTCAGGTCATGATATGAATTTCCCTTCAGTTTTCTTAATGCCATGCTTATTGGTGCTATAGGCTAGATGAGCTGTTTCCACTTGCATAATCCTATAAGAAAACTAACCATCAGCGTCTTAGGAAAATTAGATGTTACTGGAAGTCCCATCTATTTGGAATAAATTATCTTAGTACAAGTTAGTTGCATGTATGATGAAGTAAATAGTTGTAGGGAAATTGAGTTTAAGGTGATATCTCAATTCTTTTCTTTGTTTACTGTGTGCAGGGCAAGAAAACACCTGCTAAAGGATCATTTGATTCCTCAGGAAATGACGAGTAAGATAACTCATCCTGAATGTATACATTGTGGTTCTTTAACACTCCTATGAAACCTTTTTATATATATTCTATTGGCGAAACCCATATGAGATATTATGTATGGTTAAATAGGTTAAATAGGTCAAAAAGGTATTTACTGAAGCAACATTCTATTTCGCTTTTGAATTGAGAAAATAATTTTTTCTTTGTTCTAAAATGAGCTTGATGTATCCTGATGCAATGCGTTTGCTACTTGTAGGCTTCTTATACAGAGGCTCGAGCACATGAAAGATGAACTGCGACAACGAATCGCTAAGGAGGTACTTGTTCTTGCACTAGAAGTATTATGTGCTGATACCATAATGTTGTTGTATTGATTGATTAGACCACTACAGGCTAAAGGAAATGCGGCTCTACAAGCTAGCTTGGAGAGAAGGAAGCAGGCTTTGCACGAACGACGGTTGGCACTTGAACAAGATGTATAAACCTTCTCTTGAGATTTTACGTTTCTATCCTCTATTTTTTTTGGGGTATAATTTTGAGGGGAAATAAACTTCCATTTTGCTGACCAAGCTTGCCATGAAATTGTCAGGTGGGTAGATTACAAGAGCAACTGCAAGCTGAGAGAGACCTACGATCTGCTCTTGAAGTTGGTCTAAGCATTTCTTGTGGACAATTTAGCTCACAAGCTGCGGATTCCAAAGTCAGTATACACTTTAGCTAGAGAAAGCAGTTTTTTTTTTTTGGTTCTATCTCTTGCTTTCCTTAGTTCTAACATCACAATATAATGCAAAGACAAGGGCAGAGCTTGAGGAGATTGCTCTTGCTGAAGCTGATGTCGCAAGGTTGAAGCAGAAAGTCGCCGAATTACATCATCAGCTAAGTCAGCAGCGACAGCATCACTTAAGTTCACTCCCAGATGCTCAAAGCCATCACCAGTTTCTCCATAATCACAATACTCAACTGTGAGTTTACACTCGATGCCTGGTTCTAGCTCTTATTCAATAGTTCAAACGAGATATTACTCGAATGTAAACTCGCTAAGAGAAATAACAATCTATTTTTTTTCAAATTCGCAGGAAGTCTTTTCAACAGGACTTTGATTCCATTCTTGCTTTCGTTAATCACGAAAGAAATCAGAGAACGGTACAAATCTTATTATGTAACCGAGGAATCTCTATTATCTTATAAAAAATGATTCTATTATCTGTCAGTAACATTCTCTGCTATCGAATAATCTAGGATGAAACTAGCCTAAGAGCAGACTGGAGGAATGGCAGAGGAAACAACAGACAAGTACCAGGCTCACCAAGCTTGAATGCAGCATCCTTAGGCATCCCAATGGAAGAGTATTCTCCGGTTAGTGATAGTCTTGTTTAAACCAATCTCACGAGATTCAAATGTGTAAAAAGTGTGAGTAAACGGTCTTGTAGGTAATGGACTACGGAAGACATCATCATCCTCCTGCAACATCTGCAGCTCTCATGGAGCTAACCACTCGTCTGGATTTCTTCAAGGAACGACGGTCACAACTTATGGAACAGATTCAGAATCTTGACCTCAACTATGGTTCCTCTTCTTCTTCTCTGCACCGATCCTCTTCTCCACCATGGAATTAGGCTCTTTGAGAAGCTCTTGTCCAAAAAAATAGAAAAATGTAAAGAAAGTCTCGTCTGTGCAGACTCTTCATGCTTGTAAAACCGGTTCAAGGTTAAACCAACTATATATTTACCACGAAATTGATGAGAAATTGTTTGCTCTTGCTTCGTTGTTAGTGTGATTTATGTGAGTGAGGTTTGTAAAAAGTTGTGTGTATTTCCTCTGTTTTTGTTTCTACATTTTAAATGGTTGGCCGACATATAAATTCAGTTTATTGAAAAGAAGAAGTAAAAAAAGATTCTCTAGTTAGTGCTACAATGAGTCATAACCTTTTATTATTCCGGAAGAATTATTCTTGAAGGGAAAGAAAAAAACGCGCTTTAATCTCTATATATAACAATAACACTTTGGGTTTTAGACTTTAGATACGAATCAAAAACATTTGAGATAAAAATCAGAAAAGTAAAGAGACGAAAATGGCGGATCAACAAGCAGGAACAATCGTCGGAGGAGTTCGCGATATTGATGCAAATGCTAATGATCTTCAAGTCGAGAGTCTCGCTCGTTTCGCTGTCGATGAGCATAACAAGAACGAGGTACCATTCTCCCATCTTTTCCTGCCTTCATTATCCTAAAATCTGTTTGGTTGATGATCGAAGTTTATCTCTTAGCAAATCGCTGATTTTTCTCGTTCGATCTATCGAAATATAGGTCATTCTCATCAGGAATTGTTATTTTTTGTTTGAGAATTTAGGGATTGTGTCATTTGCTTCTGTACTAGTGTTGATTTGAAGATTTTGTTTCCAGAATGTTTATAAGAACAATTACTACCTGAGAAACATATATCCTCTTGTGTTGTTTAAATAAAGATTATAATAAGCGATGAGTTTTTTTCTTTCTTGTTTAAGCAATGATCTCTCTTATGTATACAGAACTTGACTCTGGAGTACAAGAGGCTCCTTGGTGCGAAAACACAGGTTGTGGCAGGAACAATGCACCATCTAACTGTGGAGGTGGCTGATGGTGAGACCAATAAGGTCTATGAGGCCAAGGTTTTGGAGAAAGCTTGGGAGAATCTCAAGCAGTTGGAGAGTTTCAACCACCTTCACGATGTTTAATCCGATGCCCTGAGCTTTCTCTGCGGTAAACACATCACATTCTTGTATGATACTCGGGTTGACACATAATTTGCGTTTGCTAATAGATGTCTTGTGTCTTTGGTTTCCTTTACTTTACAGGCTTGAGTGAGGTCCTTGTGTGCTCTCAGACCACGTGATAAGAGTTCTGGTTTAACCAAGTTAACTTCTTTAATAAGTGAAATCCAGTCCCATGTGTTTGAACTGGTATTGTGTGTATCTCTTGACTCTCGTTTGTGTATTGCTATTAGCAAACTCTCACTTTTTATCTATCTGCTTTGATTTTACAAAACTTCATGATGAAGATACAAACCATGAGTAAAAGCTAAAGGTGATGAGTATCTCTATCCCATTTCAAAATCATCTTGAAAACATCAGATGTTCACCTTGGTAGTTCAGGTATATCTCATAGTATCAGAAAATTGATTCAAGATGTAAACTTAGGTAAATTTGGATCATTGTCGGGTTTTGAAATGATATCGGTCTGTGTCGTTGAAAGTTTACAGTCAGTTGATCTGGTCATCTCCATCATCCTGTCTTTCTGCGGCAAACTCTACTCATGCTTGGTTCATGTTGCTAGGCTAGTAGGCTTCCTGCATCCAACTGGTCTCTTTTTACTCAATATTTAGGCTGAGAGTGTTGTCTTCCGCACCCTTCCACCATGAGTACCACCATAATTTGATAAGCCAAACACCAACTTTAGAGAGTGTCTGAGTATTCAAAGTCTGATTTGTTTGATCTTGTAATACCTAAAGAAGAGTTGTGCTTTTAGACAAATGGGAAGACTAATAGTCCAAAGGAATAATCTTATAAGATGAGCACCAAGCGGCACATGGGATGACTTGACGATCAAAGACAGTTCTACTCGTCTCAAAGCAATCATGGGGCTCAACCACATGTCTTCCAGACAAATAGATTTAAAGTGTCTTGTTCTTTGCTGCTTTTTTAACGACAAAACAAAAAGTAGAATACGAGTCTTGGAAAGAATGCCCTTTCTGTGTGTTTTATCTACAGTAACACATCAGCGAAATGCTTTGATGAACAATGCGATATTATTCTTATGAACTGTGTGGTTGGATACATCTGGATTCTGTTTCTCAGTAGTCAGCTCTCAGTTCTTAGTTAGCTGTCGCTGGATTTGTTTGTTAGGCTCAACAGTACTCCGGTACTGAGAGAAAGTGCAACGACACCAAGTGATGCCTCTGTTGATATGTGGAAGCCTAGAAAGAGGAAGAAATGTTGAGAGAGCTTAGTTTTTCTTGTAGATATATGGTTTAGTTCAAGCAGAAATTGCCGATGAAGAGAGAATATCTATACCAAAGAAATCAAGGATCATCTTGACTCCTATGAAGCCAAGAACAACTGCTATTGATGGCTGGGAAAGGCAAAGACAAGATTAGATACAAATCATACTAGTCCATGGGTACATAATGAGCATTACTGGCACTCTTAAGTATGTATCTGATGCTTAGCTCGAGTATGAAGTAATGAAACAGAATATGAATGAAGATTTAAAGAAGTGGTAAAGGTACCTGCAAGTATTCCAGCTCGTCCATTCCTTCAGAAATCAGTGTATAGAGAGACCTTAGTCCTGCGGCAAATTCAAACACCAGATGAAATAAATAAACTCTTCAATTCAAAGTTCCAAGAGTATTCAAAAGAGACAGGCAAGAAGTTAACAAAAATTGTGTTTAGGGAAAAAATACCTAGGATTGCAAAGAGATTAGAAGTCAAGACAATAAAAGGATCCCTTGTGACGCCAAAAACAGCTGGTATTGAGTCAACCTAAGAAAATGGGCAACCAGTATCAGTGATTTGCTTCATTTCTAAAGAGACAAAAACAGATTCACAAAGTGGTGACGGAAGTTACCGCAAATGCTATGTCACTGAGCTCGATCACTGCTACTGTAAGTAGCAATGGTGTGGCCTGCCCAAAATATTGTTGAAATAATTAGAAGTAATCAAAGGTACTATCATGAATGTTTTGATCATGGAGTCCACATGCAATAAAACTTAACAGTGACTTATACATAAACCTTGAATATATAGGAGGAATTTTGTCATATACTTACTTTCAAAATGCCATCATGCTTTGTGAAAAATCGATTTCCATCGTAACTTGCTGCAAGCAGTTATAAACAAAAGAAAAGAGGAATAAATCAGCTATGGAAGCATACCAAACAGTAAAAAGGAGAAAAAGACCGGGTATATTACATGTGACAGGAATAAATCTCTGGCATGTCTTTACAATGAAGTTGTCCGATAGATCTGTATCATCTTCTTCACTTGCAAATAACTGTATTAACACATTGAGGACAGAAAAACTAATACCATATCAATAATTGTGTGTGATTATAGGTATAAATGCTAAGATGAGGTAGTATGCACCTTGAATGACGAATATAAGAGTACAGCAGCAAGCAGTAGGTTGACTGCTTCAAATTTCTGAAAGAAAGTAGAGAGAATTCAAAAGTAAATGAGGCAGAAAAATGAAACAAATAATCACTAACAAATATTTTGATGTAAACATAGAAATCACCTGAAGAGTAGCTGTTCCTAGTAAAATGAGCGTGAAACGGAAAACAATTGCACCAGCTATACCGTAGGTAAGTACCTTATTCTATAGAAAGGGACACAGAATCAGAATACTCTGTAGTCAAGAGCTAAATCTCTGTGGCTCTGTGAAGATAGTTTTGGTACCTGATACATGAGTGGCACTTTGAAATACTTGAAAACAAGAACAAAAACAAACAAGTTGTCCACTGACAAGCTTTGCTCCAATATGTAGCTGCAAGAGTTGAAAACAGTTAAGATAGGAAATATCTCCTTGAAGAGTTAAGTGAAAATCAATATATCATATATAGTAAGCTCTACACACCCTGCGAAAAACTCTGAAGCCTTGCCAACACCTTCCTTCAAACCTATTCCAATTCCAAATGCCACCGCAGTGCCAACCTATTGAGATAACTATGAAATCAGGTCTCGCACATAGATCAAAAACGCATTATCACTTAGTAGATGCAAGAGAATACTAACACACAAGGCAACAGTCTTGAAGGAAGTTTTGTAAGTTTCTTCTTGTTGATAATCTTTCAGGCCTCCACTATCTACTGATGAAGAAGAGCGTGAAGTGGTTGCATTCTCATCGTTTTTGTGTGGTAGAAGTTCTCTGCTCTCCTTCTCTGTACTAACATGCCATAAACAAATTATTGTCACAAGATAAAGCTTCTTCCTTTATATACAATTGTGTCTTGCTAGCAAAAGTAAGACTGACACAGACAATTCAGGAAAAAAAAAAACAGAAGAAAATATTGGAGAAGAAGCATTCACCTTCATCTTCCTGATCAATACCTCTGGAACACGCGATAGGAGGAAGATGAGAGAGACGACGATTGGCAGCTGAAAGAATCGTAACCCAGAAGCACATTAGCATGACTCAGATAGATGAATCCTTCTTCCATTCACACAGATAAGGAATATAGAAAATGTAAAGAAAGAGAGAAGGAGGACCTGAAGCAAGAGAGGGATTTATAAGGAGAGAGAAAGGAGACTTAGTCCATCCACGAGCTCTGAAATCCGGCGGGAACACCGGAATGGTAAGAAAGATTCGATCCGATTTGGCCGGAGGGAGAATTCCGTGGTGGATAACTGAAGCTAAGCTCATTGCGTTTTGTGTCAAATCCAAAAACAGACTCCGAGTGACCCCAACTATATCAATCGGCGAAGACCACTCAAAACGTTGTCGTTTCAGATATTAGACGATGATACCCCTCCTTTTGGCTGGTTCATTGATTTCGGTTTTGAGTTTTCCGGTTTTTTAGATTTTTAATTAATACTATGGTACAGTTTTAGATTGAGTTTGGTTCTAATTAAACATATCATTAGTCTTCAATGAGTTTTAGATCTTTCGTTATCGGGTTGACTTTTGATACAACCATTAATAGTATGACTTGCATATTGGCGAGATGACTCATTAATTAAAAAAACACATCATGAAGTCATGGTTTGTCCAAAAGTCTTTGAAACCATATGTTGTTCATATGTGAGAGACTTAAGAATATAGAGTTTTCTCGACAATTGAAAAGTCTCCTTAATCCACCAAGTAATTCAACAAGACGTTATTGTTCAGTAAAGTGCATTTATTTTTTATTTTTTATGCTTAGTTCTTACTTTTGGATATTATTTTCTAACAGAATCCAATTATTAATTGTTTGTTGAAATTTGTACAAACCTTATTAGTTGTGTGTGTTATCAAAATCCTTAAAACTACAATACTTCTGTCCGAGTCCTACCCATGTAAATCTAACATGTTTAAATTAATCAGTTATGTTGACAACTGAAATCAAAACAAAGACAACTGGAAATGAACCTAGAAGAAAAAAAAAACTGAAAAAATCTAATAAAAGAAATCAATGGCTCAGACTTTGGTTTGGTTTTTGCTACTCATTTTCGGTTTGTTTGTTAAGAAATTAAAGAAAAGAAGGAAACAAATCAAAATTAGTCTAAACCAAACCCTAATTTGCCAATAGGTGTTATCGATTTGGGGATTCGAAACGCCGAGTTTATTCTCTTTTTTGGTATTATTCATATAATCGCACTCTCCTCTCGTTCCTCATCCTCATCGCCTTGAAGCTCTCTCACCTTCTTCTTCTTCTTCTTCTTCTTCTCCGGATCTCGCTTCTCCGTCAACGACTCCGATCAACCTACCAGGTTCATCTTTCTCTCTCCCGTCCCGTCAGTGATCTATTACTTCGATTTGGTTTCTTCTTCCAAATCTCGCATTTCCTTTTTCGCCTTTTAGGTTTCCTTGATTCGTTCGAATTTCGTCCCTCTATAGCTCAAATATGGTTTCTTCTTCTTGTTATGGATTTGATTTCAACTGCTAATGCTTTCTTTGTCGCCGCGAATTTGCGTTTTCACCTTATTCGATTCAGAATTGATCTCCGGAGATTGTTGTATCGTCTTTGATTTTCTGATTCGTTCTTGCAATGGATCCATTACGTTTGTGATATCAACGATGTAGTAGTAATAATAGTCGTCTCTGTGGAAATCTATGTTGAAGAATCTCCATCTTTGACATTGGAGCTCAAATCACCATTGATATTAGATATAGATGTTAAGAGAAGATTATTGTGTTTACTTATCTCATTTTTTTGTGAAAACTGTAGGATAACTTTGTGTTGAGAAGATGTCTAGTGCATCCAAGATGAAATCGAGAGACAAGAAGGTCATGAATGATTCACAGAAGACACCTAGTAAAGCGTCTGGATCCATGGGTGGAAGTAGTGTTGTGGTTGGTGGTTATAATCCACTTTTGGGGACATTTCAAACCATTGAGTCGCTTTCAGCAACTGGCTCATCATCTCTTCACAATAATGGCCGGTTCAGACACATTGATGAGTCGGATTCAACTGGAGCTGACTGTGATTCTGTCTCTAATAATGGTAGCTGGTCAGGTGAATCTGAAGATCACAAAGAGAAAGTACCTAGTACTAGTATTGCTGCAAAACAAGAAATCATTCCTGGAGCTGACAATGACAAGCGAGATAAGATGCGTCTGAAGAATGAAAGAAAGCATCAGCGTCAAAAGGAAAAGCGAGCTCAGGAGTTGCATGAGCGATGCTGTCAGTATCTCATGTCGAGAAAACTTGAAGTTCATGCTCAGCTGATTATATCTATGGGGATTCCTCATGAGCGGGCAACTTATGCTCTTATGTTGAATGAAGGGAAAATAGAGGAATCTATTAATTGGCTGTTTGATGATGGTGGGGCAAAAGTAGCAGATAAGAAACTAGATCCGACCTCTGGGAACTTAAAGCTTGACATATCACAAGAGTTGGGTAGAATCTTAGAGTTGGAAACAAAATATAAGTGCACCAAGCAGGATGTAGAAAGAGCTGTGGTTACAGCAGAGGGGGACATTGAGAAAGCAGAAGAAGCATTAAGAAGACAGAAGCAAGACCAATCTACTGCGTCTAGAAAACCAGAGGATATTAGTGATAGTACTTCTGTTAACAATAGCAAAGTCCCTTCTGTGCTCACAAGTCAGAATACAGTAGGCCAGTTACAACCTAACTCAGGTATGTATCCTGCAGGCAGGGAAGAAGCCCTTGACAGAAAGAATCTCGGTTACCCCAGAGGATCCAGCTACATTAGTGGAGAATCCGAAAACCAAAGTGTAAATTCGTTGGAAAGAATTCACATGAAGTTGCAGTGGATGAAACTGCAGCAAAATGCCCCCCTTGAAGAGAATAAACGCATACCATATCAACAGACACCACTGTCTCGATCAACAGAAGAAACACATTATGTGACGGCTCTAGGCGATCAATTCAAGAGGCTTCAGCAGCAAGATATGAGGGAACCAGTTATGGTGATGCAGCAGCAGCAGCAACAACAACAACGTTCTCAATCCGCTAACACAAATGTGCTACCTGTCTCTACCATGAATGCATCCTTTACCGGAGCAGCAGCAGCAGGCAGCGGTTGGCACCCTGCAAATAGATCTGAGGCGGCCCAATCTAACGGATACTTGCCCTCAAGAAGTCTGCCTCCTAATGATCTGAACTCAAACCTGATGTACCAGCAACTTCAGTATCAACAATATCAAGGCCAAGTGAACAACAATGGTCACAGAATGGCAGGATCTTCTGCTCCGCCTGCTGTGGCTCCAGCTGCTTCTCTTGGGCTCTTCTCGGGGTTTGGATCACTGGCGGGATCATCTTCTTCTGGGCTGGACTGGAACACGGATGGGTCACTGGGGCATTTGGATTACAACAACATCGACTGGAGTCTAGATAAAGGCCTAGCTTGTGTGAGACCTAGCCAGCAGTATGTGGCAGCATCATCCCCATATAGTGCAGCATCATCCCCGTATGAAGCGCACATGAATGGAAGGACAAGAATGATGACGAATGGGAATGGGATGGGTGTGGCAATGGGAGTGCAGGAAGCTGCTTTAGTTGGAAATGGGAGAGAGTGGACATCGCCTTTTGAGGGTAAAGATCTGTTTAGTTTGTCTAGACAGTATGTGCCTCCTTCGCTTTAAAGGTGATAAAATGCTCTTCTTCTAGAATAAAGATAAATGAAAGGAGAGAGAGAGAGGTGATGGATGATATGAGTTTGTGGTTACTGGTTTTATCAAGTGTTTCTTGCTTGTTTGCTCAAAATGGATCTTTCAAATTTCCTTATATTTTATATCCTCCCCACATATTTAACATGGAGCTACCAAAATGCTTCTGAATATCACACCATCATGTGCTTTCTTCTGTTATAGCCTAGAAGAGGGTAAGCAGTAAATAAGGGTTTGGTATTTCAATGTGGTCACATATTAGGCCTTTTAACCGCAATTCTTTCCACACGTTACCAAGCCCAGGCAATTTATCTTAGACAAGAACTTACAAATAGCTTTTAATTAAGACCAAGTGAAGTGAAGTTAATGTGCTTCAACTCCAAAGTTGGCCTTGGAACTTGAAGAAGAGACTTTAGCGAAACACAACAAGACTGACACCAAAACTGAAAAACTCGACATCTTTCTCATGTGTCTAAATCTTGTTAAAAGCGACAATATCGACACTTTGGATGTACTCGTTGTTAGGCTCTGAGGTGAGATGGTCTTCAATGAGGTTGTCCACAGACACAAGGTCATCAACAATTGTCATCATGATTGTGAGTTTCTTTATCCCGTAACCAACAGGTACCAATTTCGCTGCAACAAATTGCTCACATCAGAAACCAAAAAAAAAAAAAAACTTGAGCTCTTGTGCAAAATAGATAAACATTCTTTGACTTACAAGCTCCCCATGTAAGACCTGGCATCTGAACACTACGAACAGCTTCTTCTAACTTCTTCATGTCGGTTTCATCATCCCATGGTTTTACTTCCAGTAGCACAGAAGATTTTCCACCTAACAAAAAAGTTAAAAGAGAATAACAAAAGTAACCAAACATGAGCAGGATCTCAAGATTCTAACAATTTACACTATAATAGTCCACAGTGATCCAATCCAAGTTTAGAGAAAGACTTACTCTCTTTAGTCTTCTTAGTATCTTTCTTAGCAGCTTCTCTCTCTTCAGCAGCTTTTTTCTCATCTTCAGTCTCATCAGCGAAAAGATCAATATCATCATCATCATCACCATCACCATCAGCAGCAGGTTCCTGCAGATATAAGTTGAGGGGCAAAGCTAAATTACAGTATACAAAATCATCATTCCAACAGCACCACAATTGCATTTTCCTCTACTTGATCTCACACTATCAAATAATTGTTTCAATTCTACAAACAGATTACATTGGCGTCATTCCATATTTTGACTACTTTTAGTACCTCAGTATGTGGATGAGCTTCAGATGGAGGAGCAACACCACCACCAACTCTCACTCCGTCTGCTTTCCCGGGAAAACTGAAACATTCAAAGAAGTCATCATTCTCCAAAGAGCCATTCAATCAGAAGATCAACAAGAAGCAAAAACGAATGAGAATAAAACGAACCTTTTAGCTAGGTGAGAAGCAACAGAATCGTACCACTTGCTAGCATTGGGAAAACCATCACCTGGATTCTCCAATACGGCAGCGTAAACCTTCACATCATCAACCGAAAGCTGATCGCTGAAACAAAACCGAGTTCCAAGATGTAAGTAGAAACTGTGCAAAATCTAAGCTATTGATGAATGATATAGCAAATTATGAAAGAATATGCGTGTTTACCCGGAGATGTACGTTTTACCGGCGAGATGTTCCTCGAGGGTTTTGAGACCTCGCTCTGTGTGGAGATCAGAAAATGTAACCGCCATTGATGCAGCTCAAGTTAAGTTTCTGTGGAGAGAAGACGAGCTCACTCACTCTAAAATAGGGTAAACCAGAGAATGCCTTGAAGAGATGCTTCTAGTGACTTTGTGGGGCTAATTTTCTTTTCTAGAGTGTTCCCTCCCACCGTGCCACTCACACGTTTGAAAACTCTACTAAATTTTTGTTTGTTTGTTTTTTTCTCATTTATGTTTTGGTGATTTTTGACTTATGTCACATCATTCTAGTACAGTCCGGTTTACTGTTTTCTGTAAAAAACAGTAAAAGCTTGAGACATTGCGTATGATACAAATTAGTTCTATCTCATTTTCAAAACAGATAACTAGAACAAATGGTTTACTATTCTTACCTTTGTTAATCTACCAATCAACCTAAAGCCTAACTCAAAGTCATTGTACCTATCGTAAATTACCATAAATATGGATCCCATAAAAACGTTGTGGACTTTTAAGGTCCTCAAAGAAAGTTTCGGTCATGACTCATGACATCTACTGGTGGATAAGATAAGTCAAAACCTTAACCGAGCCAAACCAAACTGAAATCATCTACGGAGCCCTGATTCGGACTGACCAGATTGGTGGAAGTGAACCAGGAGTCAAAGGATTTATCTTGAAGCACACATTATTGATTTTCAAAGCTTCTCTGTTGCAGATAGATCTTCATCCACTGTTACATCACCTAGCATGCGACCATTCATCTCAGAAATGACAATCTCTGCCTCCTTTGACCTCCATTCTTCTTTAAGCCCACTCACTAGCTCGTTGCCTATGCAAACATCTAACAGAAAACCCTTCTCTTGCATCTCTCTGTACCAAACATATGCACTCATATAATCTTTCACCTCGCAATGCCCTTTCACTATTATGTTATATGTATCAGCTTCAGGTTCCATTTCCCGGGCATTCATCTCGTCAATCAAACTCCTAACCTCGCACAGTTTTCCTACCTTCAGTTGTCCCAGAATCAAGCTGTTATAGGTTGTCTTATCCAAACCGATACTCTTTTCAATCATCTGCTTCTGCAAATTAAAAGCCTTTTCCATGTCTCCATGTACGGCGTAGCAATGGAGAACCCCATTGTAAACTAATAAGTCTGGTTTCAATGACATCTCTCCAAATAATCTCTCTGTGAGCTCTATCCCCTCCTTGGTACACAAACTGATCAAAAGATGATATGTCTTCAGAGTGGGTTTTATTCCTGATCTCTTCATCTCTTCATAGAGCGCGATACATCTTTGCACGTTTCCAGCGAATCCATATCCAGATATTAGTGAGTTATACGTGAATACATCTGGTTTGAGACCCTTTCTTGAGATTTCAAGAAGTAAGTCTTCAGCTTCTGATAATTTTCCGGTCATGGACAACCCATCAATGAGGGTGTTATAAGTCACCAGGTTTAATTCTATTCCCTTTTTGAGCATCTCCTTAGAAAACCGGAAAGCGTCTTCTATCTTCCCCTTTGAGCAACAACCATCGATTAGCATGTTATATATCCTTACTTTCGGTGAAACCCCTCTATCTTCCATATCCCTCTTAACAATCTGAGCTTCAAGAAGTTTAGAACCTTTGCACAAACAATTTATCAGAGTTCCATAGCTAACTACATTCGGCATTGTCCCGTTATCTTCCATTTCTTTAAGAATGTCGAAGCACTTATCAAATTCATATTTTCTCCCATAGCCCCCAATCAGGATGTTATATGTCTCCACGCTAGGAGAAACTCCCTTCAGTTTCATTTTGTTAACCTCTTTCTCAGCATTCTCCATTTCCCCCAATTCACAAAATCTCCTAATCAAACAATTATACGCCAAATGATCTGGCTTCATCCCTTGTTTCTCCATTGCTTCAATTTTCATACGAGCACCAACCAGATCACCTTTTCGACAGTATCCATCAATCATAGTGTTATAAATAACCTCGTTCGGGACAAGCCCCTTAGCCATCTCTCTCCCCAAAATCTCTTCCGCTTTCTCGATCTTTCCTTCTTTGCACAACGCATTCAACAAAATGCTACAAGTATAAGCATTCATTTTCACGCCAGAATCAACCGCAGTCTCATAAACACCCAACGCAGCCTCAGCTTTCTCGTTACTCGAATAACCATCAAACAGAATACTGAAGGTGAAAGCATCTGGTACAAACCCCAGATCCTTCATTTCCTTCAAAACATTCTCTGCATCTTCCACCATTCCAGCTTTAAACAGCCCCTTAAGCAAAGTATTAAACGTAATAAGACTCGGTTCGATATGATCCGCTTTCATACGTTCTCTCACTTTAAAACTCTTTTCCGGATTCCCAGCTTTGCAATATCCATCAATCAACGTGTTATACGTTATCAAAGAAGGTAACAATCTTCTTGCAAGCATTTCGTCGAACAACTGTTCTGCATCATTCATCCTTTTCCCTTTACACAATCCATCAATAAGGACATTGTAGATAAACACACTGGGATAGATTCTATCGTGCTTCATCCGGTTAAACAGCTCTAAACCTTTACCTACATCGCTCAATTTCACAGCAGCTTGAATTGCTTTCCCATACATGAACTTACTCGGACGAAAATCAGATTCGAGAATGTTCAAAAACACGTTTATAGTCACTCTGAATTGTTTCGTCTTCACAAGATGATCAAGCAAAAGCGTTAACGAATCTGAGCTGGGATAAATACCTTCATTCCTCAAAGCGAAAAACAAATCCGCAGCTTCAGAAATCATCTTCGATTCGTTTAGTAGCACGGAGAGAAGCAAGTAGGAGAAATCGTGTTTCAACGACGGAGATGATAACGAGAAGGCGGAGAAGAGCTCTTTCGGCGATGCGAAAGGCGTAGAATCCGATCGAAGCAGCGAAGAGAGAACGCCACGCGCCGTTTCGATTCGATTCTGCTGGAGAAGAACTCGGAGATTCCGTAGCTTTTCGTCTCCGGTGACGGGATTCGTAGGCGGGGCTTGTTCGGGTTGAGATTCGGGTTCGGGGTCGGTGGAGGCAGAGAAGAGACGACGACATGAGCATGCTGAGACAGAGTCAGTGAACTTGACGGTGGCGTAACGAGAAGATCTCGAAACGAGTCTTAAGCGAGTCACCATCGTTGAGCTGCCGGCGACGCTCTGCAAAAGTGAATCTTAACGAAATAACCTTAAAATAAAACGAATATTCGGACATGAATAGAACTTTGATAATCATTTTGAAATTAAAAACAAAATTGTTCATTTCATTGCTTGATTATACTGTTTGATTAAAGTTTTAAGGAAACTTTACATTTTTCATTTCTTGTTGTCACACACTAGTATCACAGGTCACAACAAGGTAAGAAGCTATTGCAGAGCAATGTTCTCTCTGCCATGTATGAGTTACCTTGTCACGTTTGGCTTATGCACTAATGAGATAGTAAGCTATATTAATTTCACCATCATATCAATTTAACGATTCAAAGCACCTTGGATCGCATATACAACACACAGTGAAACCTATTTAAAGATGTAAATACGTAATTATCCAAAAAAAATACTTCAAAGCAAAACTAAACTCAACAGTACTAATCTCGTAAATTACAGATTGATAGGGATGAGTTATTTGCATAATTGTGATCTATACACTTATAATAAACAGAGATCACTACTGTAAGAAACGAAACTAGAATCCAATTCCAATGGTTTCGGATGAATCATCTTCTTCAACCTCAAAAGTTTACTCAAAAGTTTTTTAAGTTGTGGAGGCTTAGATAGAAACATCTTCAATGTCAGGGGCTTCTCTCTAATACCCATTGTTATCTTCGAAGCTTGTTTGATTCTCAATTTCAACTTCACCAGCAAGGGTTGCTTCTGACACAAAAACGGATGCAATAACAACTCAGACGCGGTACCTCTCTTCTCATGTTCCCTTGCGAAACACGTTTCAATAAACTCTCTTGCATCACAAGGCACATATTCAGGAATATTTGGAGCTTCACCATCACTAAGAAAATTCACGAAATCGACACTAGTAACTCTTTCCCATGGCTGCTCACCTGTATAAATCTTCAACACTAAGCACCCTAACGACCACAAATCTAGGGTTTTCTTGGCAACACCGTCGAAGAAAGACTCAGGCGTTCCCACATACGGGTAATCACTTTTCCAGTGATCCGGAACTTCTCCGACTTGTCTACAGTTTCCAAAATCAAAAATCTTTAACTCGCACGAAGCAGAATCTTTCCGAGAGAAGATAAGAAGGTTATCGGATTTGAGATCGCAATGAACATAACCGTGACTATGCATTGAGACCAATCCTTCGAGAATCATCCGCGTGAAGTCTCTGATCATCGGATCTGGTAACTTTCTGTCGGGATAATTCTCCATGAATGAACTTAAACTCCCTTCGTTTGCGTATTCAAGAAGCAATTTGTAAACTTTGTGTCCGTGTTCGTTGAAATCTTCTTCCAAATCGTCTCCATAGCAAATAACGATGTTGGGATATCCCTTGAGTTCAGACAGAATCTGTATCTCTCTTTTGAGCGCGTCGTATTCTTCGAGATCTTCAGCGTAAGATGTTTTTACGGCGGCTTGTAACGAGGAACCATCGGTTTTAGTGTATCTGATGAGATCAACAGAACCATAAACACCTTTTCCCAAGAATTTGTGATGCAGAACCCGCACGTGGGAGTTGGCACGTGTGAAGTCAGTGAAGAATAAAGAAGGATCTGGAAGTGACGCGTGGCATGTGTTGGTTTGCAGATCAGAATTGGCCGTTAGGCGTGTATATGACGCTGAGGAGAGTCATC
>Ga0041059_1000614_pt1 | contig 27589 bp, 15 predicted proteins | sample AraColnosormetaG_FD_56232 | JGI IMG/M metagenome (GOLD analysis project Ga0041059, IMG submission 56232) | Arabidopsis roots microbial communities from North Carolina, USA - Col MF nosort | ecosystem: Host-associated > Plants > Roots > Unclassified | place: USA: North Carolina | collected... | reverse complement strand
AAAAAAAAAAAAAAACAAAAAAAAAACTCAGACCTTCTTAAAGAGAAAAAAATTGAAATTTTTTTTAACGAGAAAAAATATCAAACGAAAAGTTATAATGAAATAAGACAATTTTCTATAAAGTCGTGGTTTTTATGGTTTGAATTGCAAGTGAATTTATTATCATAAGCTTAAATAAAAATAACTTGATCATTGGTAGAGTTTGAATTGAAATTGCAAGCATGTATAGAAAACAAGATAGTCCTTTTTAAGACTAGATACAAACACTAAAAATTTAAGAAGTGACCCTTCTTGCCTCACTAAAAATTTAAGAATTTGGGTTTGGTCATTTGTTATGATAGTCCCCATGTTGTAACACATACAAAGTTTTTGTCAGTGGATCTTCAAGTTTATTTCGTGTCATTCTCATCCACGAATGCGAAGGTGAAGGAGCTAAAGCAAAGAAGACCCTACAGATTCCAAATCTTGATGGCGTGGATAAGCTAGTGATATGCCACGTGGACGTAGAAGCCCAAAAGGCTGATATCTCTTATCATCTTCCTAATCTCTCTTTATACAACTTTACTCTCTCTGTATCTTCTTCTAAATTTGTTCACAGAGTCTTGACGAAGCAAGAATCTTTACTTGGAGATTAGTGAGAGAGAAATATGTTGAAGAGATCAAAGATCTGATATCTGAGAGAGATAATGGGAGAAATGACGGCGAGGTCTTCGGTTTTATCGTCGGGGATGTTCAGAAGTTACCACCGGCCGGTGACGACGGAGGTGAGATCACTATTACGGTCGAGAGTGATGTGCCAAGTGTCATCCGTAAAACCCGCCACGTATTCATCGAGACTCTCCACAGATATTCCTCTCAACGAGTCTCCTCAGGTTCTACTTCTCTTCACTTTACTACGCATCGATGTTTTTATTTTTTTTTGGTGGGTTTAATTGAGATTTCGACCATCTTGTGGAATTTTTCAGGCTTTGTTCGATGAGTATTTAGAGGATAAATCAAGAGTATTCGAAGCAATGTTTCCAGATAAGCCCAGAAGTCATAGGCTTAACGAGGTACTATCGAAGTTATAGTTAACTAGATATAGAGTAAAATAAGTCTTCAAAAATGGGCATTTGGTCTAGTGGTATGATTCTCGCTTAGGGTGCGAGAGGTCCCGAGTTCAATTCTCGGAATGCCCCTATTTTTGTTTTGTCCTTCTTTTTATTTACTTGCTTTTTTAATTTGAATGAATCGAATTTGTGTATAGGAAGAATGGAGAATTCAGATGTTACCAATAAACTTCCTCTTCCTTACTGTGTGGCCTGTGGTAGATATGAGGTTAAGATGCAAATCCAACGGTCAAGATTATCCGCCAGATGTACCTTTAGATATAACCAAAGTTCTTGAGCTCAACATGGTAATCATTCAACACACACACGTCTCTTTCTTTGTTTCTTTGAGCTTCAAACTTGTTACTAGGAGTAGGCACGAAGTTGATATTACCGTGTTAGTATTTGTGATTTGCTACGTTTGTAACGGATATTTATGGTTATTCAGATGAGATGGAAGCTTCAAGGGCTTGACCGAGTAATGGAACCAGCTGATTTCAGTTTGGAAGTCAAAGGAGCATTGTACCCTGACCGAAGAGGAAAGCACACAAGGCTCAGAGGTCAACTAGAGATGAACATAAGCTTTGTTCTTCCTCCGGTTCTTGAGTTGGTACCTGAAGATGTTCGAAGAAACTTGGCCAATGCGGTTAGAAAACTGTTACATAAAGCTCTATTTACCACATCCCATGATTGTACATGATCTCTGTGTTTTTTCATTTGAATCTTTTACAGGTTTTGACCGGTTTAGTGGAGAATATGAAGCATAAGGTTAATGGGAGCTTGCTTTCTGATTATAGCAGGTTCAAGAATGAAAGAAAATTACAAAGATAATCGAGTAAACTCTATCTTTGTTGCCTCTGTTTGACCATGTATAGTTCTCAATCCGTTCATATATCAGTAAGAAGCTACTTGTAAGTTATTTAATTGATATAGTCAAGTTAAGAAATCATTTAGTTTTTCAGTTGGCGCAAATTTTCCAAATTCTTTGGTTTAGCTGAAAATAAAGTTATATATTGTTTTGATTATTCTTATAATTTCTTAGTTTAGTATTGTGTGTTATGTTAAAAATATAATAATTTGAAATTTAAATTATTTTGTTAATTGCACTAATCTTTGATCTAGTGTGAAACCAAATTTAAAACCAGAGTGGCCTAACTAAAACTTTTAAGCATTGGGTTTATTTGGTCTTTTATCGGATTTAGTTCGAAAATCAGTTAAACCAAGCTCTATGTAAAAACAGATGTATGAACTTTTAATCTGAAGGTACATTTTCGCCTCGAAATGGTTAAACCAGATTGGACTATGTAGACAAAAATTGATGTGAAATTTGAGTGAGATGAAAAAATCAGGCCTAAGCTTTGTCAACCCTCTGTCTGAAAGTGAGGGTTTTAGTTCCTTTCAACTTTGAATGATGTTGTGTCAGTCTCATCCACGACCGAATGCGTAAAAGACTGAGTAAGCAAATATAGATTTCAAGACTTTGATAACATGTAACGTCTTGTAATTACGCCACGTGGACGTAAAAGACCAAATAAACCAATATTCCAAATCTCTACCGTGACGGTTTTATTCACTGTCTCTTTCTCAATCTTCCACAAAAGTCTCAACGTATAGAGAGAAACCAAGACGCAATCTTTTAGTATAGATAGATTGAGAGATAAAGATATGTGGGAAAGATCAAAGATCCAATCTTGGTGAAATGGCGGTAAGCTCTGCGGTGTATTCATGCCCGGGGATGATCGGAAGTTGTGGGCAGGTTAGATCAAAACGGTGGAGAGTGAAGTGTCACTTGTCACCTGTAAAATCCGCCAAGTATTCCTCTAAAATATCAACCGATATCGCTCTCCACGAGTCTCCTCAGGTCTCTTTCTCATTCTATAATAGGGTCTGTATATGTGTACACACATGAATGTTTTAATATCGAATCTCTTGCCGATCTTTGCAGGCCTTGTTTGATGAATATTTGGAAGACAAATCAAGGGTTTTCGAAGCAATGTTTCCGGATAAACCCAAAAACTATAGGCTTAATGAGGTACCATTCTTCAAGACTCCTTTACTTACTTTTACTCCAAGGCATGTGATTAAAAGTGTTTATTCTATTTGATTATTTAATTTTTAGTGATTCGAAAAATTGATAAATCTTTTTGAGTTTTTCGACCATCGACTTTCAAATTTTGGTGATAGTGAAAATAACAAAATAATTAAGGATTTATAATCCTCAATAGTATCAATTGTATTCAATTAAGGATTAAAAATAAATTTATAGAAATTTCTATTGTTTCGTAGTTACAAAAGAATACACAAATCTTAGTTGTGTCCTAGTAAGTTCTTAGAAACCTATATATAAAATTACATATATCCATAAGAGAAATGAAACAAGATACACAAAGTCACAAACCAGTAAAATCTCTTTAAGATTTTGATATTATTCTTGTTGTCAAGAGGTCCCCATTGAATTATTGGAATGTAACATCATTGCTAGTAGCATGTTTTGATTTTCCTTACCTCATGTTTTTTAACTATGTTTATTTTTTGAGGCTTTGTTACTTACGGATGAAATTATTGTGCAGGAAGAATGGAGAATCCAAATGTTACCAATAAAATTTTTCTTCCTCACTGCGTGTCCAGTGGTGGTCATGCGGATTAGATGCAAATCCAACGGTCAGGATTACCCATCAGACGTACCTCTACACATAACCAAAGTTCTTGAGCTCAACATGGTAATATTATATTTGTACCACCACATGAATCACAAATTCACTAGTCAGAATTTTTATTGATTTAACATTTGAATTACGATTTTCAGACGAAATGGGAGCTTCAAGGGCTTGACCGAGTAATGGAACCAACTGATTTCACTCTTGGAGTAAAAGGAGCATTATACCCAGACCGGCGTGGAAGGCACACGAGGCTCAAAGGTCGACTAGAAACGACCATTAGCTTCGTGCTTCCTTCAGTTCTCGCGCTTGTACCAGAAGATGTTAGGAGAAACATGGCCAATGCGGTAAGAAACTGTCTTGTTTCATATATGCGATTGGAGACTCAAAATGCTGTGTTCCGGGTTTATACATGATTTATGTTTTTGATTGGCCCTTTACAGATTTTGGCCGGTTTGGTGGATAACATGAAGCATAGGGTTATTGAGAGCTTGGTCGCTGATTATAGCAAATTCAAATATGAAAGAAAAAAACACTAGTAATTGATATCAATGTTTGATCATGTATAGTTCTAGATCCAATATATGAACAATTGTGCGAGATGTAGACCTCGATTGTTTGAAATAATTGAGGCTTTTAATCTCAATGTTTAACCATGTATAGTTCTGGATTTGATATGAACAATATAAACAATATACGTGACACTTAGGCCGAAGCTTTACTTGCTTAAAGTATGTATGGTCAAATTTAGAATACAAAGGTGGCAAAACAACTTTTCACACAAAAAGAAGAAACAGGATAAATCAAAGACTCACAAAACGAAAACAACCGTTGTTCTTTGATTTGGTCGGATTTAGTTACAGAGGCTTACTTGGTGAGTTTGAAGTACAAGATGATGAAAATGGCGGCAATCAATGCGATGATGATGGCTCCAATGGTCCATTTGTTCTTGTTCATCCTCCTCGTCATGTCTGTCAAGATCTTCTTGCTCTTTCCAATGTTATCGTCTACTCCATGAAGCTGTCAACAGAGTTCTAAATTTTGGTTAGCGCGATATCAATCCAGCGTTGATAAAGAAAACAAGAAAACATAGTCTTCTTTATGATATAGCCCTTAATTCTCATCTTATTTTGTCACTTTGTTCAGAATATCGTTGAGAATATGGAGTAAATGTGTTGCAGAGAGACAATACCGTTTCGTGGGCACGTAAGAGAGACTGTCTCTGACCGTGCAAGTCTTGGAGGATTGAAACACCGATTTCTTCAGTCTCCATCATTGTTCTACGACTGTCCTTGACTCTGTCAGTGGTTCGGCCCAGACGCTCAGTTGACATCATCAATCTTGCTCTCTGATCAGCTGAAGCCTGATCTCAGCGTTTCAATAAAAAAAGAAAATCATAGGTCGTTTTAATAGCAAAGATATGAGATGAGATAAAATTGAAACAATACTACCGAGTCCTTTACATACCGTCTTTGTGTCAGCCATACCAGCTTCTAGCAACTCATCACGAGCAGCAGCGTTCAACTGTCCAGATGTGATTCTCTTCACTTCAGTTTTGAAATTGTTCAGATCAGACTTGAATTCTCTTAATTTGACAAGGAGGCTGGACTTAAGATTAGGTGGAAGGGTCCTTGCCTCGAGATCCATTTTCCTAATCTGGTGAAGAAAAGGACAGAGAAGCATCAAAATGAATAATGGACAATAGAGAAGCTTCTATAACTTCACGTTACGCATATCACATACCAATACTTCTGCATTTTCCAGCCCGGATTTTATTTCAGACAACTTCTGCTTCTTTTGTTCTGCAAATTAATAAGGTATCATCAATGCATTTTTATCTATGCAATCAACAGAGCATACTCATCTAGGGGAAAAAAAACAATCCCGATGATCAGCGAACACTACTAATCACAATCTCCAAAGAAAGCAAAAGAAAGGCACACTACTATGTCCTAGCAACACATGAAGGAGACAAGAAGTTTATAGTCATCAAACACAAACCAAACTATCTATAGAATCGTTCTCAGTAACAAACAAAAACCGAAGTATCCCCAGTGTAAAAAAATGGCGATGATCAGCGACCAATACTAATCACAAGCTCTCTTCGTAATCAGAAACCAATACTATGTCCTTACAACGAAGTAGTAATTAAAGGATCTAAATCGCACAATACTCTGCATCAAAAACACAAACCAAGATATCTCTAATTCGTACATTGTTACATTCATAAGCTAAACCAGAATTAGTTATTTCAAATCTTAAGGAAGGTAAGGCAATGCCTGAGTAGGAAAAGTATCACATCTTAGAAAAGATTAGAGTAACAATTTTACCTCCATCAAGCGAAATAGCAGAGGAACACTTCTTTGAAAGACTCGCCGAGAGCTCACAGTATTGTCGCTCATATCCATCAAACACGTCACTCATTGTTCCAAAGGAAGACTACTAAAAACTCTGCAGAATCAGCAACACACACAATGATGATGAACCCTAATTCTGATTAAGAACAGATTACATTAAGCTGAAACTTTAAGAACAGATTCAATAGCCCAAAACCATCAACAAGACTAGGCTATTGAAATTCTTACAACGATTCAAAAGATAAAACTAAAATCAATTGATTGTTTTGTATAGCAGTCCAAAACCCTAAGATAACTAGATCACGTACAGAAGAAAGAAATGTCAACACGGGGAAAAAGGAGAAAAAAAAAAGACAGAAAAGTAAAATTGACGGATCAAAAGAGAAAAAGGATGACGAATAAGTGACGAAAATTCCGGTGATCGGAACAAATGGAAGAGTTTAGCCGGAGTATAAGCACAAAAAATTAGGATCAAAATTAGAAAGCAGAATCACAATCAGAAAAAGAGGAATTAGGCGAAAAATAGAGAAAGCCAGATTGAGACCTGAGAAGGTAACGGGGAAGAGGAGGTACGTCGGAGTCGGAAAATCGATCGGTGATGACAATTGTGGAAGACGACGATGAATTGATTTGATGATGCGTACGTCTATGAATGATCTATGGAAAATATGTTCGACGGTTGAGTAATTATATCCTACATCTAGGCTTTGTACACCACTTGGCCTTTTTTTTGTCCAGATCTTTTGGCAATGCCACTGCCTTGTTGGGCTTGCGGATCTGCCATTTTTGGTGTTGCGAAAAGACTCTTCTAGGGCCCAAACTTTTATAGGTCACTGAAAGTTAGTTTTTTTCTTTTTCTGTTCTTAATTGAGGCGTGGGCATTCGGGTACCCGTTCGGGTTCGTTTTTTTTTCCGGGTATTGGGTCTATTCGGGTAGGAGGTTGAGAACCATTCGAGTATTCTAAAAATTCGGTTCGGTTTCGGTTCGGGTTTGGGTCGGTTCGGTTATTTTAGTAAAAATGTAAAAATAACCAAAAATACCCAAAATATTTTTGGGTTCGGGTTAGATTCGGTTTTTTTATTCATATATACCCAAATCAACCCGAAATACCCAATTACCCGTAAATATATTGGTTACTTTTTATACAAATATAACCAAATGTAACCAAAATACTTAAATTATCTAAAAGAAAACTATAACATTTGTTACTTTTACCCAAATATATCCAAATATATATGAATTACTAAAAAAATCTAGTATAATCGGATTTATAATTTTAATTTTGGTATTTGAGGTATTACAAATATATATATATAACTAATATATTTAAGTTACATTCGTATTCGGGTACCCACGGGTATTAGATTCGGTTCGGGTTCGGTTCGGGTTTTTTCGGGTAGTAAGGTCGAGGACCCATTCGGGTAATTCTAAAAATCGGATTCGGGTTCGGTTTGGTTATTTTTCGGGTTTTTCGGTTCGGATATTCGGTTCCGGGTATTATGCCCAGGCCTACTAGTTAATTTTTTGGGTTTTTTAAAAACTTTAAATGTTATTAAAATATTGAGATTTGGTTTTGATGATTATCATTTTTCTTTGTCGTTACTCGTTTTCATTGAATTTTTCAAGTTCTTTTCGTTTATAAATTTATAACATTCAAAATTATAACAAATATTTATAATATTTAAAACTTCATAAAGTTTATAAATTATAAATATTTAAAACGTTTTATAAAGTTTAAATTTTTAAGAGTTTGAAAATTTGTAATATTTAACTGTTAATAAAGTCACACAAGCCAAGAATTAGAGTCCAAAATTTTATAGGTCATTTTGTTTTTGTTCTTAATTCTTTGTTTTTAAAAAATGTTATTAAAATAGTGAGATTTGGACCAAAAATTTACTTTTCTTTTCTGGTTTTGATGAGTACCATTTTTCTTTGTCAGTACCATTGAATTTTTCAAGTTCTTTGTATAATAGACGCAGCAGTTTCCAAATTGCCTCCAAATATATTTCCAATCAAACCCATAATTTCAACATAACATTCCATAAAAAAAACAAAAGCTCAAGACTCCAAAGTATTATAATCCCCCTATATTAAAAACAAAAAAGCTATACTGCAAAAAAAAAATTGATATCCTTGATTAAGCTTTTTCATCTGTATAGAACAAATTTTCTCTATTCCACCAAAACCGTCTCAGACCTCATTTCCCGGTACCGGAGGATCCTCAGGCTTCGCGTTTCGTCTCTGAAACTGATCAAGCTCCTCTTGAGGGAAAACTTCAGATTGAAGAGAAGGAGAGATCTTATTAACGTGAAGCCACGTTAGTTGCCAGAAACTGTCACTTCCGATATCATCACCTGGTAATAAAACTCCCGTCGCCTTCATTACCAGTAATGTGTTCTTGAGCAGTTCCGGGATGAGTTCATTGACTTTCTCGCTGCGTTTTCCTCTGAATTCAGTTGACATGTACGTTTCCAAACGGTTTAAGACACCAACCCAAAGTCTGCAGAATGATGGTTGCTGTGAGATGTCTTGAAGAGATTGCAGAAAAGCTTTTGACATGAGCTTTGTGGCGAGAACAAGCGTTTCTTCCACTGTTTTCTTGAGAGTCTTCCTTGAATTCTCGATCGAAAAAGTGAGCACATCGTCTAGCAATATGAAGACTGCGGAATCAAAGCATTGGAACCATAGAGGTTGTGGTAACATGATCCCGTCTGCACCGGCTATAGCTCGTTGCAGCATTGAGATTGCATGGTTTCTCACTTCGTCGCGTTGATCAAGACATACTTTTTTGAGGTTCTTCACAAGTTTGAGCCACATTTTTCCAATATCTTCACTTAGTTTCATCATAGCATCAGTTTCACCAATCGAGTTTTTCGCCTCTTGAGACCATCTTGCAAGACAAAACACAGAGTTTGACATTAAGTCAATTGCTGAGATAGACCGATCGACTTCACCAACTCGGGATTCAGCAAAGTGACTGGCTGCATCCAAACAGAGCTCGTAGTTTGATGGTAACAAGTGAGCTCCTTCTGACATTATAAACCGGAGGGCTTCGAATCCAGCTTCAGAAGCTTCTGGATGCCGAGCTGTGATTGATAGCAGAGATATAATCGTTCGCCAACCAGTACGGGATCTAACGTGAGATGCGTTTGCTTTTACAAGACGAACAACTTCTTGTGCAATGCGTTCACAGTATGCATCAGCCACTTTTGCTTTCAGCTTGAGAACCAGTTGGAGTGATTTCAGAAGTTCATCTGTTAGGTTTTCCTTGTATGGTAATAATCTCTGGCAAATCTTCAGTACACCAAAAACAGCCTTTTCAACAAGCGTGCATGGTGTTAATGTTAATTGAACTATACCCAAGATATGCTCATAAACTGTTGGCCAAATCAGTAGGATTCTGTCTCGGTTGTTCAGCGTTACCGCAATCAGAAGCTCCAGGCAAAAGACCGAACTAGCTTCATCTTTCCCGGATGCTCTTATAAGAGAGTTAACAAGCTGCTGCAGAGACTCAGCTTGGAGAAACTTGCTGTCTGAGAATATGCTATCAATATGACAATCTTTCACTATCCCACGAGCGTGTTTATAAGCTGCCAATTCTTCCTCGCTTGGTAATGGCTTTGTTTCCTCAGAATCAAAAGACAGAAGAAACCGACCAATAAAACTAGATGATTTTCGAGGCATCGCTGAGGGTTGTGACTGTGATACGACTGGCACGGGATTTGCCGAAGGTTTTTCTTGCTCCAAGTTACTAGTTGACAGCTCTGGGTCATCCGCTGCATCACTAGCTATATGATCTGGTAAAATGTGGAGTTTGTTGAGGCTCAAGACACATTCCAGTATGTTTTTCCAGCCCGCACTAATATAGTCACCATATTTATTTGCAATCAAGAAAACAGCTTCAGTAGCCATTCTGGCTCTGGCATCTTCTCCTAGAACAAGAACAGCTTCATCAGCAGATAATGGGGCGAAGAAGGGTGTGAATTTGCAGAGAGACACGACCAGATCATCCAAAACACTATTCAAATGATAATATGCTGAAAGTTTTGCAATGGCCAATAACCCATCAATACATCTCCGCAAAACATCTTCTTGCTCTGCTTGCTCAAAAACCACTGATGTAGCAGCAATAGTGGGACCAGACACGATATAAAACATGTCACGGTCCAGATGGGATGCTGCGTCACATTGGATATAGGGACTCGTTTCTTTGGATTTGTAAATCACACTAATCCAACGACTGGCTGTCATCAGTTGGAAGCCGGTTCCTTTATCTTCGTCCATCTGAATCTCACTGTGGCGGATTGAGTGATAAATCTCAGATAGGTACTCTCTAGGAAGGTCTGCGCCTCCATTTATTGTCCTGTTGTTACGGATGAAATCTTCTTCAGTCATCCTTGTTTTCACCTGGGCGTTGTGCTGATCTGTGTTCAGCAAGATAATCGAGTAAGCTAACACGAAGGCAGCATCTTTATCAATCAGTATGTGTGGTGACTGCTCATAGTATCTCTCAGAAAACGCCTCCAGTACCCTGTGTATCTTCTGTGCCTCGCCAGACAATTTAAAGGTACCCACAAAAAGACGCAGGGCTGTAGCAAGATTCATGTTCTGGAAGTCGAACGTCTTGGCAAACTCATGAAGCACCTGAATACAGAACTGGTCATGATTTCCGAGGAAATCTCCCATAACATTCTTATCTAACCCACATGTATACCTGAAGAAACATGCCACACTCTTTGGATCAAGTTTCTCGGGCAACAAGTGCACCCCTTGAAGATACTGTAAGCCTTTATTAGGATCACGGTTAAAACGATCAGCCCCAAGCATCAGCTTTTTCTTTATATGCTTGACCTTTCGGACAAAGGGAACCCAAAAATTAGGATCTCCGTAATTCTCACATCTCACTGTCCAGAATTCTTCATATCGTTCTTCATGTGTAGGAACATCTGAAGCCGGCAATTCTTCACCCACTCTCTCAGCCATTCCCTGAACCATAGAAATTAACCCATCCAATGCAAGTATATGCATAGCAGATAAAGGCCCATTAACTGGGAAGGCATTCTTTGATAGCAGGTTTGAAACATCTTCAAACACATTACTGCAAGTTATATCACAATCGAAATTTGCAAACACTTCAGCTATGAAAGTATGTTGTCTGCAAAGATCAACCAGAGCCTCCATAGCAACCTCCTGTTGCTGATAAGAAGAGCCATGTTTGCTCTGTGCAATCCTCAGAAGTACATATGAAAAGAAAGCTTCAAGCTGTACCTTAAGCTCAGTACGGAGATTCAGGTAGAGATTAAGAACGATGCTGCAAACTGTAGAAAGAATCAGAGGGCTCATGGACATACCAAACTGCATCAAGTTACAGAATAAATCATCCTGAATCAAAGTCAACAGCTTTGGGTGCTCACGGAAAGAAGGCCCTCCAAGTTCTATAGCAGAATTAATTAAACCCAGAGCGAAAAGAGGAACATCTTCATCAAACGCTATTGGGTTGGATCTGGAATTGACTTCACCGTTTTCTCCAACATTCAACAGGGTACACAAGAAATGAAAAATCTCTACCATGCATGGTATACCATAAGGCGCCATCATTGCATTTTCACCATTTGCAGCAGCATTCAAGTCATCGCTGACCTCGGTTTTCTTTTCATCATTTCTAAGATCTGTCTCTGGAATAACCATTTCAGAACTTGGATCATCTTTGTCAGTGCCGAGAGTATCAGATATGCTAGCAATATTTCCATTTTCAACCCTTTTTTCTCCAGAATTCGGATCCCAGTCCACTGTTCCCACCTAGATAAGAAAGAATAGCGTTAGAAATTTGTGAAGAGCAAACAGTCTTGACAAGATGGTCAATACAATACACTTTACAACTTAGTCATCAACATAAGTTTTAAGATGATCAATCTTCTAATTTTTGCACGCTTAGTCATCAGAAAGCTTCAAGATGGTCAATACAATACACCTTACAAGTTATTCATCAACATGCTTAGCAGAGCACAAAACAATTTTGTGCATGTTCAATCTTCTATCTATAGGGCATAAACATGTACAACAAACATTTAAAAAAGATGGCAGGAAAGATTAATTTGATATACCTTATTGTCGACATGTAATTCACATTCATTAGCCAAGGGGCTGATAAAAGGAAGTTGAGAGAAGATACATCTAATCAACTCATGCATTGTGTGGCGAGCTATACGCTGCAACAATTCACTTTTGGAGCTTGATTGATGAACAACACGCAAACAAGTGTTGACGATGGTGCAAATGTCTTGATTACTCAATCCATTAGACGCCTTACTCTTTACACAAGCCAGTAGAACTTGAAGTATCTTCATCAAAACCACTTCCTCTGAGGCAGGATCCGTTACCTCGAAACGACAGCTTTTTACAGCATCAACTATTATATGCATTGCCTCTCCCACATTCACAGTTTCAAGAGTAAAAACTTCGAGGGTTAAGATCTTGTAAACAGATGACAAAGCAACGCCAGTAATCGGAGCACCAGTTTCATCAGACAATATAACATCCAAAAAGGGCTGTATGTACAATCTAGGGTCAACATATTGCCAATTGCTTTGCCATGAAAATATCTGCTTACGCAATTCTTTCAAAGAATGGATAAGAGAATGCTCTAACTGATCATCATCTGCTATATATCGAACACCCCACCGTACATTTCTCCTCATCACAGCCAAAACTGCACCAATTTCAGAATTAATCATGGACGCCACCGCACCTTTAGACGGTTTGGAGTGACATCTCTTGAACTCTCCATGGAACGAGTTACTTCCCGAAGGATGATTCTGATACCCCATACTCGCCCCAACTTCTTGGCTCAATCACAAGAACACACTCCAAGCATGCAAGCTGCAAATAGTCAAAGCTTTTTCAATAACAGGATTCAGATTAGAGATTCCTCTTACTTTTTCATTTCACCAAATTCGGATATATACAGTAACTTATACGATCTATGTAACATCCATGGTTCAGAATTTTCAGTGACTAAAACTAAACTTAAGTAACACAAATTCAGATCTAACTAAGTTCATTAGAGGAATAGCAAAAACCACGAAAACTTAAGAGCTAATCACAGTTCTAGAGGGAGATTTTGAAAACGGAAAGCGTAAGAGGAAGTGGATCGAGACAAGTTCAGTGTACCTTGCTGCAGATCACGAGAGAGGTACTACAAAAATGGCGGAGTTTTGTAGAAGAGATCGGGATCGAAAGAGATCCAAATTTTGCTCAGCTTCTACTATGAGAGACAACAGTAATAGAGAAATGGTGAACGAAGAATAAGCTCTTAGTGTAAGAGACAATGGTGAAGGCTCGAGCCGATGTGGTAGAGTGATGAGAGCTTGATTTCAAAACTCAATTGAGAATCAGATCTTTGTTGTCGTGAATCAGAAGAAACACATCAAACGTGGATCCTTGTTCTCTGCAATTGGCTCTGTGAATGGCGATCGGAGAAGCATCGGATGTGTTCTCTGAGAGAGATGATCGAAGTTGTGAAAGATGAAAGCGGAAGCTTTGAGATGGGCCGTGAATTGGGCTTAGATTTTGTTGAAGGTTGTAAGAATCATGGGTCTATTGAGTGTATACAGATGGGCCGGGTTTTTTTGTTTCTTTTCTTTTTCAACCGTACGTTAAAAATACTCCGGTAAAGGTAGAATTGGGTGGGTGGGGGCGGAGTGTTTTCAAATAATTTTTTGATGTTGAAATCAGTAAAATAGATCAGAAGACTTTGTTGGTCAGAAAAAAAAGAAATATACTTAGGGTGTTGACGCTATTTTAATTCAGCGTTAAATTGCGATCGACATAGAAAATGATCAGAATGTCCTGAATATTTTTGAAAATCACAAAAAAACATAACCCTAAAACACTTGCGTTTGACGCAGCTTCTTCTCTCGACTTTGTTCTCCTTCTCCGATCTCTCGGCGATTTGCCCGACGAGCTTCCTCTGTTCAACACCTTCCTCTGTTCATCTAGCTTCCTCTGTTCGTCAAGCTCCTCTGTTCATCAAGCTTCACTGTTTATCGACGTCTTTAGGTTTGTTTTCTTCTCTGGACTTTCTCTTCTATTTCGATCCTTATGTTTCTGGGTTTCTGTTATCTTCTCTGGACTCTTCTCTTGTATTTCGATCCTTATGTTTCTGGGTTTCCGTTAGCTTAGCTAAAATTGAAGTGGTTCTAAGAATTTGGTTTACTTTGTGCTCTTCTCTTCGAATTTTGAATTGAGGTCTTTGAATTTTGAATTGTTGCTAGAAGGTTTTTGTACTTTCTGATTTATAGTTTGGTTAGCTTGTTCTTGACGAAAGAAGTGTTTATTTATTGGGTTTAAGAAATGAAACCCTTTGCAAAACACTAAGACTTGAATCGGTTCCATCTTTCTTTTGTTGCAGGGATTGACATGGTTGCTTTCTGAGAAGTTGCAAGCTTCAAATACTGGACTAGAAACAGGTTTTGTGATATTAAGGTAACAATTACTGGTTTCAAGTTTAGACTAACTGAGTTATAAATGAGTTTTGGTCTCTTTGCTTATTCAACTTAGACATTTCATTGACTTGTGATACTACACTTGTTTTAATGGGTTTTGGAAATGAGCGATTGGTGCTTTTGTTAGTTTGAGTTAGGCGTGGGCATTCGGGTACCCATTCGGGTTCGGTTCTTTTTTTTCGGGTATCGGGTCTATTCGGGTAGGAGGTTGAGAACCATTCGGGTATTCTAAAAATTCGGTTCGGTTTCGGTTCGGGTTCGGGTCGGTTCGGTTATTTTAGTAAAAATGAAAAAATAACCAAAAATACCCAAAATATTTTTGGGTTCGGGTTGGATTCGGATTCTTGGTATATGTGAGTCTTTTTTAAGTTTCTTAAGTTTTAATGGTACTGTATCAAAAAATTAAAAGTCAAGACAACAATTTCTATTAGTTTATTGAGAGTGGCAGCTTCCAAGAAACTGCAACCGTCACCAATAATTGTTTAATTGAGATTAACCAGTTTATTGAAAGTAGTGGTAGCTAGCTTCAATAAAAGTCAGAAGTTTGATATCCACAAAGTGAAACATGCTACTAAGCGATAAAATAAGAAGAGCAAAATTCTTTCGACTAATGCAATCTTCTGTTCCTTCCGGTAGTCTAATCACACGTAACAAATTCAGGAAATAGAGCACACACAAAGTGATTAGTGAGCACGTATGGATGTAGAACCATTAATGGTGGTCTCATTTATCGTGTATCTTTATTGTAAATATAGACTTCCAATGGGAGGAATGGATTTGGCAATGCAGATCAAATGGATTTAGTAGTATAGTGCGATTTGTTAAGAAAAAACGCAGTATGAGAAATATGTGTAGTCAATGAAAAATAAGTGGTACAGTACAAATGTTTGAATGATAAAAAGTATAATAAACGGTTTAGAGTATATGTTTTAACCAATAAGAAAAATTCTTTCTAATGCCCTTTTCATGATGCCCCTTTTCAACTCTACCCTTTTGTTTTATCCATTTTTATTTTTACGCTCTTTAAATTTTTAATGACCATTTTACCCTTATTTGGAAATTGTTTTAAGTTAACAAAATGAAATATTAATATTTTTTTGCATAAAATATTCCAAAATAAATTTCCCGCCAAAAATTTCCCGGCAAAAAATTTCAAAAAAATATTTCCCGCCAAAATAGATTTTAAGTTAACTCTTTTAAAAGCTTTTATAAATCTTTTTAAACCTTTTTAAAATCTCTTGTAAATCTTTTAAAACCCTTTTAAAATCCCTTGTAAATCTATTTGCCGCAAATAAATATTTACAAGGATTTTAAAAATTAATTTTTTTGGCTGAGAAAAAAATTGTTACGAAAAAAAAATTTGGCGGAATTTTTTTTGGCGGGAAAAAAAATTTTGGCGCCAAAAAATTGGCGGAAAAAGTTCAGTTTCTAATTACATGTTTCTATTAGATGAGGGTAATTTGGTCATTTTGTTCAAAAGAAAGGATATTTTTAAAAATAGACAACATAAAAGGGTATTGTTTCAAAAGGGTAGTAAAAAAAGGGTAGTTTTACAAATCTCCCTTTAAATAAATATATTTATAAATATAAAAATTTATAATAATCAAATTATAAATCTAAATTAAGCATTAATTTGTTGTTTAATTAATAATCTACCTTTTTACATATATTATTTATAAACCATAGTAAAATATTATGTTCGGTTTGTGGTCGGTTTCTTTTGAATTCGGGTTAGGTCCCGTTCGGATATTTTAAGATAACTAAGTCTATCCAAAAATACCCAAAAAAATATTTTTCTATCCTTTGAATATATCGAAATTTATCAAAACTATCCAAAAGTATATGAGGTACAAGCAAAAAAATGGACCTATAATTATAATTTGGGTATTTGGGTTATTACAAGTATATATAACTCATATATTTTAGGATATATTTTAATTTTGAGTATTTTTGGATACCCATTGGTTCTCGAGCGACACTAGGGTTGGTGTCGGTCGACACCGAAACCAATTTTGAAAGAACATAGATGAACAAAATGTTCTTAACCAACAAAAGTTGAAGTTATAGCATTTGATGAACAAATCAAACTCGACGTTAAAACTTGCTTGAAATTCTATTGACAAAGAGCAGTTTAATTTCTAAGAATTTCATTACATGGATAGTTATTTTCTAAGAAAACAGGATAACTTATATTCGTGTTTTGTGTTCAGGAACAGTTATAAATACAATCCCAGTTAATTCTCTTTCTAGTTTTCATGAGCCCATGTGATTCTCTTTGCTCAATGTCTTTTACCTATTGATAGATAACTGTTTATTTTATTTTATTTTCAGTTAGTCTCTAAGTTTCACACAAAAACTTAATTTGCATCTTTGCTTAATTCAAATCAAAATATTTCATCGCGTGCTTACTTTATTCTTTAAAATTTGGATATTTGCTTATTGGTTATGAAGCTAATTTTTCTTTCATACCTTTCACATAATCTTCTTTTCAAATGAATTATTTTTAATTTACAACACATTTAAGATATAATTCCACAATTTTCCAATAAACTGTTGATATGGTTTTTTATTTTATTTTTGGGGACAAAAAACTGTTGATAAGTTTCAATGTCAATTGTAATAAGTTTGTTGCTTTCGAAACTGTTTCCAATAAACTTATCGAAACTGTTGATAAGTTTCGATGTCAATTGTAATAAGTTTGTTGCTTTCATTTGGTTTAATCTTATTGGTAAACCATAAATTTCGACACTAAAATCTCTTTTGACCAAATTTTTAATTTGTTCATTCATGTTTGCCTCTAAATTTAGCTTACACTTTTAAAAACAATACTATTTACTAAGTAAAGAAAAAACATCTTTCACACCAAGAAACTATAAATACTACATGATGATGTCCTTGTTACCACAACAAATATTTCAAGTTTGAACAAATGAGTCGTCTAATATTTTTCATATTAGTTACTGCCATTTATTTTGTAGGAAATGAAGCTTGCAAGGAAATTGAGATTGTAATTAAGAACACACTTGGTCCAAGTAGAATTCTTCAATATCATTGCCGTTCTGGAAACACTAATGTAGGAGTCCAATATTTAAACTTTAAAGGTACAAGAATCATTAAATTCAAGGATGACGGAACCGAGCGATCACGTTGGAACTGTCTTTTCAGGCAAGGGATTAACATGAAGTTTTTTACTGAGGTTGAAGCGTACCGTCCAGATTTAAAGCATCCTCTATGTGGTAAACGATATGAATTAAGTGCTAGAATGGATGCAATATATTTTAAAATGGATGAACGTCCTCCACAACCTCTAAACAAATGGCGTTCATAATTTGATATATTTTACCTAAAAACCATATTTTTTATGCAATTCTGTTCCAGCTTATGACCTCCTAATTAAGCCAGCATAAGAATAAATTTTATAAATTGTGTATTTCTTTTTAATAAATAGCACATTTCAGAGTTTCTTACCAGTCTCTCTACTCTCTTTTTATTAGTTTCTATTTTCTTAATGGTGAGTCTCTTATTTTTCTCTTAGTTTTCTATGAGCAAACCAACATAGATGCTCTTAGTGATCTATGACTGTATTTTTTATATTTATATTATATGAATTTTCTTCATGAAACAATATTATCTCTTGAGCCTCTTGTATTTAATTAATTTCCATAGTATATGAGTTTGGTTGTATCTTATGCACAATTCATTACATTTTTTTTTTAATCTTGCTATTCTTCTCTAGGAGGACATAACATGCTTGCATGGATCTCTAATATAGGTCAAATTGCCAAAAGACCACTCTATCAAATAAGAGATCATTGTAGTACGTTAGAGTCGAATTCCACAAAACTCTCTAGTTTACACAATAGACTAATAGTTTTGAATTAAACTAAACATAAATAACTGACAATTAAAAATAGCAAAAAAATCAAAATTTAAGATGTAAATCTGGTGGAGGAATAGTTAGGCTTAAGAATTTCTCAGGAAATATCAGAATTGTAGATCTAGCAATTAATTAAAAATTATTATCGAACCGTTCTAGAACTCAAATCACAAAACTATAATCAACCAACTCTCATATGTATTGATTATTTGTGCATAGTAGTAGGAATTCTAACTTGTCTGTAAATCCGTAAAACTAAACACGCATTAACGAATGGGTTTGATATGCTCACAAAGTATCTAAGCCAACTCTCGTATTTATTTAGCTACTTTTGCCCATCTAAAATAGTTCCGGTAATAAGCGTACTTTTGTGTTTAACCTTTTATTATATGAGTTACATTCTAGGTGATCAATCGAGAACTAGTGATAAAATCAAATCTAGGTGAAGAATTCTATTGGTTTTTCCTAACAGTTTATCGATCTAACAATTTAATCCCTTTTGAGAATTTATAAACCTAACAAGCAAACTACTGAGACATGATCATGAAAACACAAAACATGATTTGAATATAAAGCTTAAAGAAATCGAGAAGAGATTAGACTTTAGAAGATCTTCTCTCAAGGGTGCTCCCACATGATTCCCACATGATTTTACCTCCAGAATTAAACTTAGAAAAGTAAACTTTACCTCCCACATGGTTTTAGTCATGTCTAACAACATTGTAGAGACTATGAATGGTGTCATATAGAAAGCGAAAATATTTAGATAGTCATATATTTTCATTTAAATATTATATATGCATGATACGTATTGAGATATACTAACAAAATATTTAAATCTAATCTCTTCGTAAATAATTGTTAGAGATTTCTTACAACTACTTTAATGTTGTACCATGTAAGTTCCAGTAAATATTATTGTGTACACATATAGGAAAAAACTTATGTGATTTATGTATTTTTAGAATATAACTGTTTGGAGCGCTCATGTACGTGTACGTGTATCTCAATATTATTATATAGTTTAAGGGTCTAGATTAGAATACTATCTAGTCTCCACCAATAATATTGTGTAACATAATATTCATTAAAAATAAATAACAATTATATAAAAAGAATAACATTTAAACAGAAATATCATATAAATCGTACTAAATATATAGAATTTGGCTAACTAGCCGTATGCACCATTATAGATACCAAACATTGCACATATTCTTAAAAGAACCGGAAATGGTGTAACAATCCATACTTCGAATTCCTCTAACATATGTGATCAAATGACAGTCAAATTAACCAATGTTTGTAATGTAAGAATTCGTATATATTACACGTATATACTACCGAAACAATGGTACATATAATCATAATTCCGTTGCTACTCGTTTGAGTAAAGTATCATAATTCATTTCTCTTTACTCTCGTTTTTTTGGTTTTGTTTCCATTTTTTTTAATAACATAATGACACAAAAATTTAGAACCGTATCGAACGAGAACTGTTCAATTCAGAAGACAAATCGGTCCAAAAAAGCCTTAATAGCTAATTGATGAGAAGCCCAAATGACTTTGTCAAAACATGGTTCAGAAAGTCAATTTTACCCCATATGTAAATATTTCTTATAAAATTATTAAACTTTGGACTTGTCAAAACCATGACCATAAGTTTGGACTTTGCCAAAACCTATTTAACATCCTCTTCAATTTTAAACAATTATCCAGCTCTATAAAAGATCTTCCACGATCATAATTTTGAAACCACTTGAGATGAATATCAATTTCTATGAATTTTTTTTCTTTCATAGTTCGACGCCATGTGTTCTTATTATAAGGTTTAAATGGCCTCCAAAAACTTTTTATTCAAAATAATCCCACAATCATAATTTTTAAATTCACTTACGGAAGAATTCCTCACATCGTCTCCTTTTTGTCTTTCTTCTTATGTTGAACATTTCAACCTTTTTCCTTTGTGTAATCTAAAAACCATTGTAAAGTTCGTTTCTTTTGCTTTCTGAATCCAAAGGCTGCATTTCTTGTTTTCAAAGTCAGAATTTGGTAAGGCTGTCACTAGTAACTCTTAAATTTCATTTCTAAGTATCATCAACTCCCTCAGTTGTTAGCATTGAATACGTTTCGTTCGTAAATCTTTTTTTTTTTTGTGTGTGTTGGTTTAGATTTGGTGCTTTTGCAGCGAATTGGACTCTGTAGTATATGATGAACACGGAATTATTTGGTGCTTGCTTGCTTCTTATGCTTCCAGAAGATATCTTTGTTGTTATCTCTCGTTTTCTTTCTCCAAGCGATATTTGCAACCTAATCTTGTGCGGCAAAAGTCTTCGTGCCCTTGTCGATTCCGAGAAGACATGGCTTGTGCAATGTGAAGAAGTAAAGGTTCTTCCTTTGTTGGAAATAGTCCAATGGCGAATCGGGATCTCTTCTTACAAGGCCCTTTGTAGGTTTCTTGTAGAGGTGGTGAAGCCGCTTCTTGGGATTTGGGTGCAACAAAACCCTGAACTTGGGAATGTTGTTTATGTGATGCCTGGTTTCTTGTCTGTTGTTGGGTGCCGGATAATTCCACAAAAGGTTGCTCCTTCGTGGATTCAAGAGGACCGAGTTAAGTGGTCACCGGTGTTTGAGATAATCTGCGGGTTTGATGGCTCTAACGGGTTTTTCCTCCATGGAAGAGACAAAGAAGGCAGTTGCTTGTACCCTGGTTTTGTTATGGGCATTGAGAAGAGTTGCAATGTACTTCAGCTCGATGTTGTGCCGAGGCAAGAGAAGAGTTCGTGCAATGAGATTGAGAGAGGAGCCTCAAGAGAGGAGGGAGAGATTCCATTTTGGATGCTCGCTTTTAGTGATAGAAAAAATTTGCTCAATATTGTGACAAGCCATGTAAGTCTACATGTGGTGGAACCATTAAATGAAATGTTATTTCCCACATTGAAATATGATGAAGCAATGCTGGTTGAACGCAGAACCATTCTCCTTAAAATGCACAAGTTTGGTGGAAATTGGAAGAACATGAATTTGGAGGAGGATGATCAGTTGTGTTACAATCCCATGCAAGTAAAAATAAACGAGATGTTGGAAAATCTCGGTGATGACTATTTTTTTGATGAAGAGGAGCTGATAGAGGTCACACCAACGGAGAACACGAATGTTTTAGGGGAGTCTAGTTCTTCAAAGAACACAACACCTTCGCAGAGTGAAATTAGAGTTTCGAATCGCCAAAGCTTTCTTAGCTCTGGTGATACATTCGGTCTTGGTCTCACAGCTTCCTACAGTGAGATGTCTTATTATAAAGGGTGGCCATACATGCACTTTCACCACTTTTTACTTTATAAACTACCAGTTAAGAAAGCCGTCGATCAAGAAGCGTATGCTGGTTTGTGGGGAGGAACGATTGGCTGCCCAGCTGGGAAATGTCCTAAAGGTAAGACGGAAAAGTCTCTTTACTTACTGATGCTCACTTATGAAGAATCTGAAGAACATAGTGAGAGAGTTCTCATTGGGACAAAAATACTCGAAGGAAAGCGCTATGTGCGTCATCCCAATGGAACTGCAATGTTTGTTGTAAAGATCGATACACCTTCTCTTGATCCCTTTCCAGTGGATGCAAATGAAACACATTTTGAGAATTCTTACTCGGGAGAAGGTATCGCAGAGGGTTATTCATTCCGCTATACAGGTTCTAAACCCGGTTCCCTTTTCGTGATTACTAATGATCTTCTCGCATTCGTTTGGAAAGAAACCAAAGTTGTGATTACGTTGCAAAGACTAAACCTTACAGAGATCTTGAAGAAGGGTTTGGGATCTTGTGTGCCGCCTTTGCCTCCTTCGAAGAATTTTACTTATATGAGAAGGTCCTTCATAAACGAGTTTACCAAGTTATCAACCGATTCGTCTTACTCTGAATAAAGAACATTGTACGAAACACATCAATGTTTTGATTGAAACACTCAATTAGCTTTGTTTTATTTTTGAGGTACATTCTCCAAATTTTATGTATTTTGACGTCATTTGCATTTCAAAACTAAACTATACTATAGTCAATATGCTTCTAACGTGTGTAATACAAACTGTATTGTAGTATCTAATGTACTGATACCTCTTAAAATGTCATCTTACTATCCGACCACTACCACTTGATAAATGTTTTTTAAAATTATTATTTTTAGTTAAGTTTATAATTTTTCTTTTTTAATGAAAATTAATATATTAGCTTTTTGCCGAATAATTAAATAACTTTAAATAGAAAAAAAGTCATACAAAAACAAAAGAATTGCTGAGAGACTCGTGATTTAGTGGTTCTCTTATGCTTAGGCTTGGGGGCCTAAGTTCTCGTTGTTCACGTTGTCTAGTGGTTTAATTTTAACCAAAAAACAAAGCGCACTTAGGTAAATGACTAGTTCGGAAAGAGTCATCTTTTTTTTTTAATTAACTAGAAGAAGTAAATATGTCTATCAAGAAGGCTAATCCAATTTATAAATGGCTATAGACTTTATTTTTAATCATTTTTTGTAAGTCGATCAACTACATCAGTTGCTAATACAACGCTCACCGAAAAGTATCTAACATTTTTTTTTCTCTTTTTTCATACATGATATAGAATAGGCAACGAAAATTGAAGATGTTATGCGGGTTACAATTATACGCATTGTAATATTATTATTTTAAATATTAAAAAACATAAATATCATCTTCCTGGCGTAGAGATGCTTTTGGTTTGAAGAGACTCATACATCCTCGAGAATGTCTCATGTGATGAGCAGGTAACATAATTTGATACTAGATTTATACAAATGAAGCTATAATCAATGATTGTAACTTCTCACTACTCAAGTGAAAATACTAATCAATGACAAGCAAATCCAAAACAAAATCTCCTCCATATGTTAACAAGGTGATAGAAGATATGCTGGTATTGCAATTTGGTTTGGATCAAGATGAAAAAGCTGCTTTCACTTCTATTTAATTTGACTATTATATTTCTTTCGAGAACCACTTAACACAAAAGCTGCACTTGATGTAAAACAGTTTTTTTTTCGAATAAAATTTACTTATTATTCACACACAACAAAAATACTAATTAGTGATCAAATTTACTAATACTATGAAAAACCAAGTTGTGGTAAACCTTGCATTTTAGCCATAAATCTTTAATGGCAATATATTTTGGATTTTATAGGCACGGGAATTAGTCTGAATTTTGGTATGAGATTCCTTTGGTTAAAAAAAATTGAATAGTTAGTACCCACTACCATATTTAACTTCATGGAGAAGAAAGACAGTTTTCTCCTTGGACTTCTTTTTTTCAGCAGAAAGTGATTTTACTATCAAGTGAATTAAACCTATTTGCTTCTACTATCAAATACGTTAAAATTTAGAGAGAAACTAATTAAGTTATCTAAAAGTGACTGTTAGATTTAAGATTTTTCTCTTATTTGGTAATAGTTGCGATAATTTGAAATAAGAATCTCTTTGTTCAAAAAACAAAATTGAAATAAGAATCTTTGTGACTATGATGTCATTTGAGTAGGCAAAGGACTAGATTCTTTTTTCGTTCTTGAAAGCTATTCCTAACTTTTAAGTATCAAGTAGGTAATCTCATTTTCCAATTAAAGTACTATTATATATTATCCATCGATGTAAGAGAATAATTCATATATATCTTTTTTTGCTAAAGAATAATAATTCCTAAATTTCTTTGATTTTTTACATATATACAAATATCCTTCAAAAAAAGAAGACAAAAGTGAGAAGAGAAGCCAAAACTTTGTTCCATAAAAAAGAGAACAAGGTTAGAAGAAAGTTCCAACATCGCAACCATGGATACAATGGAACTAAGACAATGCCCTGCTCATAATTCTCCTTTAAAATATACACGAATCTCATCAAAATGCGATGCTTGCTACGGAGATCACTATGACAACAAGCAAGGCTACAAGTGTAATTTCTGCGAGTTTTGTTTCCATGAGGACTGCGTCAACGTCAAGATTCCTGCTCGTCATAAACACCCTCTCAATCTCATCAAAGTGCATGACCAGGTGTTATGTTGTCTTTGCGAAACCAATAGAATTCCTCAAATACTTTATCAATGTTCAAAATGTTCTTTTCGTATATGTATCCCTTGTGCGAGAAAACCTCTGATCTTTGAACAAACTAAGGCCCATGAACATAAACTCCTTCAAGTACCGATGAAACTCCCCTTCTGGCGCAGCGTAACCAATAGAGAACCCTAAGCTCGTTGATTCCGTGGAATAGCCGAGAGAAGGGGGCGTCACTTGTTCGTTGATTCCTCGGAATAGCCGAACAAAGACTGAGCTTGAAGATCGTTGATTCGAAACGAATAGCCGATAGTCAAGAGAATGAAGAAAGCTAAAGCTTCTGATTATTATTCAATAAAACGCCCGCTCCTTGATGGAGGAGATGTCCTATTTATACAAGAAACAAAGACCCTAATCCTAACCGACTAAGGATTATCTAAACAAAACTGAAACATAAAGCCCAAGTAAAAGAAATTAAAACAAAGCCCAATTCAAAAGAGAGAAGTAAAAGGAGAGTTTAAGATGCGCTGCATCACCTTCACTTGTCATGCATGTGGGTTGTGTAGTGCAGAATACCCGTGTCTTTGTCTTCAATGTTGTTTCATAATCCACCGAGCTTGCATCTTCTTACCACGTGTTATAAAAATCAACCGCCACGACCATCGTATTTCTCATGTTTCTTCTCTTGGTCCTGGGAAGTGGATTTGTAGGGTATGTTATGAGCATGTTAATGGAGAGTACGGAGCATATTCTTGCTTTGTTTGTTCTTATGTCTTTCATTCAAAATGTGCTACAACATGTTTAACCATTTGGGATAGGAGAGAACTTGAAGGAGTACCCGAAGAAGATGAAAAAGACGAAAGCAAACCGTTCATAGTGATAGATCAAAACCTAATAAAACATTTTAGCCATGAACACAATCACAAGAGTTCATTATCATCATCAAGGCTCGAGGAACCAAGAGAACATTGCTATGCATGCACCCTTCCTTTTTATGCTGAATTGTGCTACAAATGTACACAATGTGATTTTATTCTTCATGATGCATGCGCTAATCTCCCTCTCAAGAAAAGACACCAGATAAGCCCACAATACTTACTTTATGTGACAAAGGTCAGTTTGGCATAGACTTTGCAAACTTGTTTATTTGTTTTGCTTGTGGACGTTATTGCACCGGTTTCTCGTATATTAAGAAGTATTTTCACCTTTACATCACAATTGATGTGCGGTGTGCTTCAATTTCTGATGCATTTAAACATGAAAGTCCACATTGGTTATTTGTAATTCTGATAGACGAGAGAGCCGGAACAAAGTGTGAAGGTTGTGACTTGGCTCTTATGTTTCTTCTACGTTGCAAGGGTGATTGTGGTGGCTACAATTTATGTTTCACATGCGCTACTTTACCCACATTGGTAAGACATATATATGATGATCATCCTCTCTCATTATGCTATGGTGAAAAAAATTTGAATGTGACATATTGTTGCGGGATATGCGAAGAGGAAGTATATGCAAATAATTGGTTTTACAAATGCAACGATTGTAGCTCCACTCTTCATACTAAATGTGTAATTAAGAATCTAATACACTCAAGAATAGGAGACATTTTAGTGTTGGGTGACAAGGGGTCATTTGATTTGCTTCCGAATAATCGTCTCTCTCGGCCGATTTGCTATTTATGTAAGACTCGTTCTACAGGTGATTTAGTGCTAAACGATAAGGCGAATACAAATATATTCATATGCTGTTTTTGTGGCTTTTCTAAGAGTTTTCTTGGGAAGCCCAGATTCTTACGCGGTTGAAACTAGAGTGAACGTACCATATGCCACACGTGTATTATGGCAGTTAGCAATTAAATTATTTATAGAATTTTTAAATGCATTTTATTATGTCTAAGTGGTATCATAATTTGTAAATGGATAAAACTATACTGATTAAAGAAACACAATCAACTTTAAAATAAAGATATTTATGTTATTTACAAGTTTTTTTTTTTAATTGTGTATTCAACCAAATCATTGTTGGGTAACTAAATAAATTTATGAATGATAATGTGATTCGACTACGATCCGTTATCCTAATTTTTCAAATAACAAAATAATTCGGTGCTATTAGATGACAAAATTACTTAAAAGAGTATTGTTTATATTATTATCCCTTATTATTATCAATCCTTTACTTATTTATTTGATGTAGTTATTGCCAAAAAAGAGATTTCCCGTTTTCCCGTATTCTATGTATTTTTTAGGTGTGAATGGCACCCAGATTTAGGTGTGCCATCGGTTTTAGCGAGGAAGCAATGTAGTTTGGGTCATGCAAAACAACATTTATGATAGGATATTCAATTCGTTTTTTTTTAATTGAGTTTAACTACAATTTCATATTGAGTTTTTTAATGTTAAGACATATTATAGTTATTTCTGTTTTTCTTAGATCATTAGACTATTATATTAGTTCATCTAGTAACAGTAATATTAAGCACATTTGTTAATGTTGTGGAATATTTTAGCAAAAGACTATTGAGTTTGGTTTTCTATGTGAAAGAGACTACTTCGATTCTTGATTTTAAAATTAGACGTATATTGGATGGTATTCATTACGATGATTCGGTAAGTTTGTTTTTGTATACCCTATATTATTCTAAAGTCTTCTTTCTATAACTTTGTTGTTTATATTCTTACTTTTATTTTTTTGTATATATTATTCTTAAGTCTTGTTTCTATAACTTTGTTGTTTATATTCTGATTATATTGTTTTTTTCTAAGAAAAAGTTGAATGAATCGTATAACTTTGTTGTTTATATTCTGCCTTTTAATTTTTTGATCTTTTTTATATAAAAGTGTGATTGGTCAGGACGTCAGGTTGTCCATGTTGGAAAATTATATATTTGGGAGAATCGAAAAAAGAAAGTAAAAGTCACCGAGAAAAATGCAAAGATGAAATCATATCGGATGAAGATGTTTTTGTAGGTAGAAATGAAAATGTTTAGTCCATGACAATCAATAAAAAAACATTTGTTAGTTTTTTTTTTTGGGTGTTTTTTACGATGATTTTGTTTCCT
>Ga0041059_1000613_pt1 | contig 27592 bp, 16 predicted proteins | sample AraColnosormetaG_FD_56232 | JGI IMG/M metagenome (GOLD analysis project Ga0041059, IMG submission 56232) | Arabidopsis roots microbial communities from North Carolina, USA - Col MF nosort | ecosystem: Host-associated > Plants > Roots > Unclassified | place: USA: North Carolina | collected... | reverse complement strand
TATATATATATATATATGTATATATATATATATATATTATATTTAGTTTAATTGTTTGTATTATGCATATCTAAAAAGTTAGATTAGGTCAAATCTTATTTATAAATTATAAAATATTTTAGAAATATTTAAAATTTTCATATAGGAAAACAAATTAGAAACAAATATTAGCATCTTTGATTGAACGAGACCACCATCCTTTGAAGGTTTTTAGAGTACAAGTCTAACATGTGAAGGTTGCTGTTTGAGGATTTAAGTTATTTTTTTAAAGTTTCGCAATAGTCTGTTTACCATTAATGTAAGAAGTAATTTGTTGAGGTTTCTATTTTATTACTATGTTTGAACAAACTTTGTTTCTACCAATGTATGTATCACTACACATTAAAAAATTTGGTACCAAAACATTTTAGTATACAATCAGATTACTACGCAGTTTCTACAACAACCTTTCCAATTTTTAGATTAAAAATCTTAAAATCATTATTTTTCATCTTGGTACCAATTCCGACGAAAACATAAATTGATAAATGCTCTTTAGTATAAATTAGAAAAGTTTCAACTGAATAAATACATGTAAATAAAATTTAAATGAGAATATTGTTTTTATTCTTAAATGATAAACAAAAATTACGGAGGATTTTGTTTTTGAAATTTAAAATTTAAAATTACCTTATTTTCAAATCTTTTTAAGAGCGTCTATAAATTTATCTATATTATAGTTAGCGGCAAAATAAGAGGTAATGATTAAAAATATTCATAAAAAACTGAAATTTTAGTAATTTATGTATATACAATTTCTGTTATATGTTTTAAAATCGTCAAAAATTAACTTTAAACCTGAATGAGTATTTTTTTTCTGGATCAACAAAAGAGTTGAATTAATGTCCACTTTTTGTCTAGCTAATGTCTATGGAAATAAAAAAGGAGAAAAAAATAGAAATGAACATTAACCGTAAGTGGAAGTAATTAAGGAAAGTTATATCTCTATTTTTGGCTCCCAAAAGAATAATATCTCTATTTTTAGTTCTTGGAGTAAGGTAGCATCATAATATTTACAATCATGATGGTAATATTAATGGGTATCACATGGTGATATATTTATTAGTTATGATGATTATATTGAAATAGAGGCTTTAGTATTGTCGCTAAATTTTAGCTCCAATCGAATTAGCATATTATATATTATTGATATAAAAAACTAAGAGAAAAAGCTAATAAGGTAAATACTTCCTTCCTTAAGTCCTTTTATATATTTATTAATTAGAAATTAAATTGACATATTTTGTTTTAATCTTTTTTCTTTGTTTTTTGTTTTCTTATATAATTCTCATATTATAATTTTTTTAAATCTAAATAAAGACATTTAAAATTTAAACATTAATATATATATATATATATATATATTTATATAATAAAATGCTTATATTTACAACGTTTACATTTTTTCTGTGGTGACAACATGAACAAAAATGTCAAGTCGTGTGCATTATAGGCTTATGTATGTTTGGAGGCGTATGCTTCGCATGTTGCATCCCTAACGTCCACATGAATTGCATCAACTTAACCATGATAGAGTAATCCTCAGCGGTACATGACTCCACCATCGTAGTAATCCTAAACCTATAAAACGAAAAAGAGATCAAACGTACAATTTCTCACCATATCTAACTTTTTATAAATAAGAATTAATTAATAGAGATTTATTATGAATATTTTAAGTTGAAATTGTGTTTTTGACATTTAGCACGAAATAAAATTCTGATAGAAAATATACAAATCAAATATCTACAACCCCTGGAAAAAACCATTGTTTTTTATAAAAAAAATTTACATGTGACAGTCGTAATCAATCCTAACAATTTGCTATATTTGGGTCGTTCTGGCTAATATGCAGCCACATTACAACAAGAAATGACCACTTTGACAATACATGTAATTGCTTGACTTTAGTCTATCCACCGCTAATTCCTGCGTCATGCGGCAACAAATTGGTTATTGGACTACTACTCAAAGTTAATTTCACACAGATTAGTAAAATTTTGCCTCTAGTTAGTTTTGGAATGGCAACATTAACTTTTACTGTAATCACGTCCATTCCGTAAAACCAACTTTTTACACTTAGTTATTTAACCAGTGACCCATTTGGATATCTAATATTGGAAAGAAAAGTTTACCAAAAAAGCATAAACAAAAGTAAATATAGCACAACGAACCAAACAATTTGTTAATTATTTAAAGTGCGTAGAATCAAAAAGAGGGTAAAATGTCTAAATCTATATCATGCAAAAGCCTAAACTCATAAAACATATGAAAACGATTACAATTCTCAACTCTCAATTCAGAAAAATCCGTCTTATACGTATACGTTTGAAACAATACTATGTAATACGATTCGATCTAGAGAAATATTAAAGCTCCGAACGTTAAGGAAAAAGACTTTGACGTTGATTTACTATTTTACTCACATATACATATTTATTTTCTTTTCTGAGTTAGAAAATAACATATGGTTAATTAAATATATATATATATATATATATATATATATATTAGTATAAAAATNGGTTATGGTTCTTTAAAATTCTCAATGGATCTAGGCGTTTTCGTACGAATTTCGACAACTAATTTAAAATAGTTCATATCCAGGATATGGACAACAAGAAGTACTTAGTTATATTGGTTAAATGACATTCTCACAACAAAACGAAGTGATTCTTGAAATGTTTAACATTTGATAGAGTCATAGACATTTCATTTTAGTTCGACATTATAATATAGTACATGAGAATGTCCAAACATGTATCATGTATGAAGGCCCACATTATCCAATATTCAGTAACGCGCAATGAATATGATCGTGTTTGCAATCTGACTAACATAGATTATTCACTTGCACTTATTGGTTAAGGTTTGTGTTCGAAGCCACATAAATGGGAGCTTGTATAAATGCATAAACGAGACATGCTTTGTGTCCATTATATTCAATATAACTAATCATGAAACTGAATTATAAACTTTTCTGTTCGCGCATTTTCTATCTCATTAAGTTCCTTAATCACGATAACAAGGCACACCAATTGCATATTTTGTCGGCCAATAATTCCCCATGATGTTCTTAAAGAAAATTACTGATAATTAATGAAACATAGTTAGTACAAATCTTAACTATAAATATGAAGAAAATAAAACCAACCGAATTTCCGTTTTGACAGTTAAAGAGGTATCGATTCTATAGAAATGTCTTTAAGAGAATCATAGTGTACCATTACATAAAAATATATGTATAATGTTTTATACCTTTGACACTTTCTCTGAACGCTTTGAGTAAAGTGGTTATTGTTTCTATGATAGTATAATTTACTCTTCAATGTACTTATATATGATTTTGATGTGATGGTACGCAAAATTTAGTTTTGATATATTTTTCAATCTTCTCTTCTGTCAGAAAAAATTACATTATTTATCTTGAATGTAGACTAATATAGTGGTGGTCTAGGTAATTTGGGAGTGCAAAAACTGTCAAGTTTGAGTTTTGATATATACTCTAAAAATATAATTTAATTAAGTAATTATGAACTTTCGACCCATAGTTTTTATTTATGTCAGTAATCACAAAGTGTAAATTAATCTCCTCCCCATTGTAGTACACCAAAGCTATATAACAAGTCTTGTTTCCATTCAAAAGCTCTTTAAAAACAATTGGTAAAACTACCAATAAATCTAAGATAATATTTGCTTTATTTTTTCCAACACATAGATTCTAATGTCAATGGTGACATAACGACAAAACTAATACAGAACACCATATAAATTATATTATGGTCCTTAATATTATTCCCGCATAATTGTCTAAAGCCTAAATGATATTATTCTATGTTACCAAATCCCATAATCGCATTCCCATATATAGATATTTTATAAGAAAAAGTAAGATAAGAACTAGTGTTGTTAACATTGAGATAGCTATATTTTGCTTTTAACCAATATGAGGTAGAGATTTATGGTCGTGAAATCTAACTAAATGGAACTTTATGCAAATAGATTTTTATTCACCCCTAAAGTGGGTTCAAAATATAAAACATTATGGATGCTACTTTTATATTTATGCATATATTTTACTAGAAACCGTGTGGGTCCACTTCATTTTAAACATTTTCAATTGAAATTTCTATCGACAATTGGTCCATTCGCCACGATGTAAAAACCTTTTGGTGGGTCGTCAATACCAAACATCAACCGTATCATATTTTGGGGATCTTCTAGATTCTTAACGGTCATTGTTTATAAACTTTATAATTGTCCAAATATATATATTTTCTTTGGTATCAAAAAATTTGCAAATATGTTTTCTCGTATTTCGTTTTTTTTATAACAAAAGTAATGTTGTGAGTAATTTAGCTTTATCTCCTGAGACACCCTTGTTAAAAAGGTCGACGATAACAAGTGAATTGATAACAAATTATTCAATACGTAAACCAATAAGAAAATGTTAATGTTTATGATTGTTCGTTCGCGACAACAATACCTAGGACATACTAAAATTCAAACAACAATTAAACTTATTTTTCATTTTGTTTTTTATCATCAAGTGACTTTAAAAATAAAGCATGTAAATTCTTATATTTCACCACTACTAATTAACGAAAGGTAACACATTCTGATAAACTTTAATCAACAGTCACGATGAAAATAACCTTATTATAGTTGGTTAGCAACAGTATTTTTTATGCATTAACCCTAGTTTTTATCCATTGTATCCAAATAAAAGCATTGTAGAATTCTTTCTCATAAAAAAAAAAGAAGAAAATTTTCTCATTGTCATTGGCATATAGGATTCGATTACAAAAAACAAAAAAACTATTATCCCCCAAATAGGCCTTAGAGAGCTTGCCACGGCCCATATACCAATTATCGGCCAACCAAAAATTTAGTAGAAATTGCGTCTGCCGGGAGTCGAACCCGGGTCTATTGCTTGGAAGGCAATTATCCTAACCGTTGGACTACAGACGCTTTTTGGAAGGATTTTGTTAAAGTCAATTATAATCTTAATTTGTCAATTTCTAAATCATACAGATTCAGACTATAACAATGCCTTCTATATCTTTAAAATTTAATATTTTCTAATCATAGAGTAGACCAGAACTGACACTGGTTGATTTTATCGTTAGCTTGTGTATACTGTTTTTTTTTTTTTGATAAATGTTTTGGTAACTTTAACATCTAAAAAATAGTCATATTTGCAGATTAAAAAACAATGCTACCTTTATGAAATTGCCTCTTATTTTTTGCCATTTTAATTACTGCATTAAAAAGAAAAAAAAAAGAAAAATCAACATGTAGTCTCAAGCCAACGAATAAGAGCTAGCTGCTACAGCATAAGGTTCGGAAATTCAAAACAAAAGTTCATATATCAATATCTTCCCAACGCCTTTTTGCTTCGGAGAGCCGTTGCCACATCCACTTTCTCTACTTTTCGTTGTTTTTTTGTTTTGGCTCGCTTCTTCGTTTCGCTCTCAACTTTTCCTTTTTACCTAGAAAAGAAAAAGAGAATCTTCTTCTTCGTTTTTAACAAATACATGTCTCTGCTTTTAACTACTTCTTATGTTTCTTTCAAAATTTGAAACTTAAGTCTCAAATTGTATAGTTTCAAGAATAGGAGAAGATGATGAAAAGATCTCCATTTCGTCACAAAATGAGGCAGAGTCTCTCTGATATTACTAACTCTCAGTCTCAAGAAGAGCTTAATCTTCACAAGATCGGTTCCGAGCCGAGTGGACATGTAAACCGGCTGATGAAGGTTGCAATCTCTAACTTTTGATTTCATCTTCTTTTTTTTCATTGACTGAATTTGATTTCGACAGGAGAATTTAGCATTGGTTAAGCTTCTTGAGGAAAGAGAGTATCCTTTTGTTCCAAGCAACTTGTTTTAAGTAATGAATTCAAGAAGATATATTTTCTTTAACTATCAAAGTAAAACAATTGATATAAGTAGATACGAATTGCGGAATTTACGCGAAGGCATACACAAACTTCAAGTACAAAATTGGAGCCTTGCTCAATCCAATTCCCAATTCTTAGGCGTAAGCTTCATCGTCCACTTTCGTTTTCTTGATTTTCTCTTTGATTCAAATTTCTGAATAGTATCAAATTGTTTTGCAGGAGATCAATTTAGCTAGAAACAAGGTGAAAACATAACTTCTCTATGGTCACATGTTTTAGAAATTTTTTTTTGTCTAAAGTTTAGATAATGTTTCAGGTGAAAGCGTTGCACCATGAGGTTACTTGCAAAAATGCTTTGCTAAAGGCTAAATGTTGTGACAAAGAGGTTTGAACATTTTTTTGGCGTTTCTCTTATTTTATTCAAATTTTGTTATACATTTAGTTAGTTATCATTTTAAATCAAAGTTGGTTATGTGTTGCTGATGTTATTCGCACATTTGGATCAGAAAGGTGAAAACACTAAACCAAGAAATGCACTAACAACTGAGAGTGTGCTAAATATAACGGACGAAGACTCACCGTCACCGAAACCTTTTGTACCAACCAGAAGGCGATTCATCAGAAGCAAATGTATATATCTCATTATCTTCTTGATTCTTCTATAACTATCTATGGTTGATTTTCTAATTTCCTTGATGGTTTTATCTACAGCCTTAGGAGCATCTACTACAAACAAGAATGAGGCAGAAAAAGTGAAATCGGAAACCAAAAGGTTTTCACTTTAACCCCTAAAATTCAATTTTTGCTACGCTCCATCGATGATTTCTTGTTTGTTACGTTACAGGAGGCACTTAAGAAGGAGATCGCCGAGAGTGAGATCAGCAGCGCAAGAAGTGACAGAGAATCTGTTTGAGATTGAAGATCTCCAGCTTACAATGCCTAATGACATGTCTCAACAAGATAACTTGACAATGGAATCACATACCCGAAAGAAAGAAGAGGGGAAAGAAGGTTTACGGACAAGACATCATGATTTTGAGATCTATCGATCACCAGTCGATCGATCATTGCGTAGAGAAGCTGAGAGGATACACTCTTACAAGGGATAAATATGTTGGTTAGGTCCTACTATATTAGAGCAAAATGTTTGTACTGTGATGGTGGTGTTTTGAGATTCTACAATCTCTAGACATGTATATGTTACTTCTTGGTACGAAACTCACTAACATATTTATCTATATATGGTTTCGGAATATGACCTTATATTATAAATTTGTTTGAGATCAAAAGTATATTAGAAGTAGTCACAATATTATTTCTGTTAAACTGAATGTGATGGCAATATTTCAATTCTGTTTTCAAACAAATATCATGTTATCATTTGTAATCCAATATTGACTTATATTGTTCATGTAATCATGTGATCTCGTAGATACCATACTCCTCAACTTAGTGACTCGTAGATATGTACATTACATTTCAAAATCCTTTGTTGAGGCTCCAACTTCCTTTCGTACTTACAGAGGAAAAAACGGAGTCATGGGGCATGTGACTGCTGAAACAATTATATGTATCATTAATATACTATAAAAAAAACTGTTAATATCGAAAGAATAGCTATGACAACGTTATGGCTATGTGCGTTATCCACAAACAAGATACAAACTTTAAAAACTAAAAAATGTAGCTATTTTGTGACCAAATTATGAATAGCTACAGGCAATCATTTGTGGATATACGTAGCAACTTAAAGATAAAAAGCGCGACAATTTTTTTTGTATCTAATTAGCTACGAACTATTTACGTATATTTCGTTGCAAATATAACAACAACAACAAAGTGTAGATAAGTGTGACCAAGACAAGGAACGAGTTGTAACTATTTCTAGCACATTTTGTTTTTAGAATAGTCATATCAAATTATGCAGTATAAGATATTTTGCCTAATTAAACAACAAATATACAGATATGACCACAAAACAAAATGTGGTTATTTTGAGGCTGAAGCCACGGAATTGTTTTGGCGAAATTTCTTGCAGATAACAAATTTACATGAATATGAAACACTTATTATACATCATGAATTGTTGTCTGAAAAAAAAAAATTATTCATCATGAGTTATTATACTCTCTCCATTTCAGATTAGATGTTTTCAAAATTTCTTCATACATGTAAGGAAAAAAATCATTTGTATCCTTCATTAGTATATTTGTATTATTTTTTCATTAGATAATACACTAAAAGAGTAAAGATAAAATTAGAAAATTTATTAAAACTCACATTGAAATATAAAATTACATATAATCTGAATTAAAAAATCAAGCATCAAAACAACAACTTAATATGAAATGGATAAAGTGTTGTCACGATATCACCTGTGGATAGGTAATGTATTCAATTTTATATAATAAAATATGGAGAGAACTTTTGTGATCATTTTGTCTCCACGTCACAATTTTAGTATATTATAGCGTTTTAATAATAATATTTATTACCATTTCTTTTTTGAAAGCAATAAAATAAATATAATTAAACTCGAATAAAACAAACATAATAAATACTATTCAATACATGTCTCCTACATAATAATTATTAACCCGATTTATTATATTTGTTTTATTTGAGTTTAATTTTATTTATTTTATTGCTTTTAAAATAGGAAAAAGAAGCTTGATTCCACACGTGATATTGTGATAATACTTCTTCATAATGTTAATACTTAATAGTGATTAAAAAAAAATCGATGATAAACCCATAGTGAAAGTTGGTAACATGTTGCATATTGGCTAACATTAGTATTAGACCATCATTATTGGTAGTTGCTTAGTATAGTTCTTAGATTAATCAGATTAGAAATATAATGTTTATATTGATTTATTTGTTAAGAATGGCTCTTATATAAGAGAAAAAATAAACTTAAGAGCTGGACAGGTGGCGTCTTTTGGATATTTCTTCTTAAATTGTTTATTATATCAATATATGTCTCTGTGCTTAGAATCTAAGTCTACGAAAATTAGGCATTAATTCTCAAATCCGTTTACTATATTGATTGTTCTCACAGGTCCTAGTCAAGTTCTCAAAAGAAGGATCTTGTTAGACGTCAAGTTCTCTGTGTTAAAGGTTGCCTGGCAGGATCAAAAGCTGAAAACCTTTTTGAACAATGCGATATGGTTCTGGCAGTCCATAAGATGCCAGTTACATGCTTCAATGACATAGAAACTGCTTGCCAAACATTGGATAAGGGTAGTTACAGCGATGAAAATCTCAATCCAACCAGTGAGTTTTACCATGTATATATTTTGACGCTGAAGATGGCCGGATATTAGACACTACCATTGTGATAGTACTGACTATGGTACGTACGGTGATGACGAAACGGCCTTTTATATATATTTTTTAACTAATTGGTATCATCCTATGGCAGGTGTTATAGTTGACAACAGTCCGAAGGCTCAGTGTTACAACTAATGATAATTCGACTTCGACAGTTGGATACAACGTTAGTATTTCGAAAACGATTCGAATCTCATACGTATGAAGTTTTTGGGGTGTTGGGAAATAGACCAAAACTATGACTCAAAAGCAATCAAAACCGACCAAACTCACAAATTAATCAAGATCGATCAAGATTACAAATGGAGATCAACCGGGCATGTATATGTTTGTAAATATATTGGCATAGGAAGTTTAGTTTTATTTTTATATATTAATTTTATTTGTCATTTTTATATATAATTTTCATTTGTGTTTATTTTAGTTTTAAAAAGGAAGATGCCTGAATTTGTGAAATAATAAAAAGAAAACTAAAAAATTAGGTGCTATTTCGCACGCATCACTTGAGCTAACACATGCATGTGTTCCTTCTATTTCTTGCTATATACGAATCTCTTTAAGAAAATTTACCAGCCAAAATCTACAATTCTCTTTTTTGTTTGTTGCATATATAAGTCAAGGTTTGAATTTCATAAAACGGACACAATAATTAATATAGATAAATGGTTCTAGTTTCTAAATAAGAACACTTTATTCTATGCAACACATAAAAAAACTGATATTGAACAAAATCATATTATAATCTATGTGTTCGACTTCTACATTTTTTAAAAAAGGGACTATTATTGTAAACCATTCCCCAAAAGTGAACTTTATATCCAATTCACATTTTTCATTGAAATTCTGTTAATATTTTTAAAATAAATAACCATGAAAACTAATCTTACAATTAAGAATACTCCCTATCATTCTAATTAATCCGAGTTTTAGAAAAGAATACAACATTTTAAGATGGTCAAGTTTGTCGGCAGTTTTTTAGAAACTGGCACATTTATCATCTAGTTTGTTACTCTAGGATTCATCATCTATATAAGACCCACGAGTTCATAGTTCCAAGGCACAACAACATGAACTTGTTTTGGAACACAGGATTTTGTGTTATAGTTTTAGTGGTTGCGAGGGTTGGTCATTGGTGGTACCAATGGTCAAACCCTAAGTCTAACGGCAAGTTACCTCCGGGATCAATGGGTTTCCCGATCATCGGAGAGACATTAGATTTCTTTAAGCCTTATGGATTCTACGAGATCTCCCCATATCTCAAGAAAAAGATGTTAAGGTCAGAACTCTCTCTCTCTCTATTTATATATGTCATTTTCTTACAGAGATGAAGTCTTGTGTTTGAGTATTGTGTGAGTCTTTTAGGTATGGGCCATTATTTCGGACAAACATTCTTGGAGTAAAAACCGTGGTATCGACGGATAAGGATGTTAACATGGAGATTTTAAGACAAGAGAACAAGTCTTTCATTTTAAGTTATCCGGATGGTTTAATGAAGCCATTGGGAAAAGATAGCTTGTTCTTGAAGATTGGAAACATCCACAAGCACATCAAACAAATAACTCTTCATCTTTTGTCCTCCGAGGGTTTAAAACGGAAAATATTAAAAGATATGGACCGTGTGACACGCGAGCATCTTAGTTCGAAAGCTAAAACAGGAAGATTGGATGTTAAGGACGCAGTTTCAAAAGTAGTCAATCTTTTTTTTTTCTTTGATGAATTTCAGTTACAATGTTGGAGTTAGCATGTTATTACGTGCTAGTCTCACACTTTTTAGCATGTTTTAATCTTTGTAGTTGATAATAGCCCACTTGACACCTAAGATGATGAGTAATCTCAAACCACAGACTCAAGCAAAGCTTATGGGAATTTTTAAGGCCTTCACTTTTGATTGGTTTCGGACATCCTATCTTATCTCTGCCGGGAAGGGTCTCTACAACACCCTTTGGGTGCGATTTTTTTTTCTCTTTATTTCTTTCCTTAGGAGTCACGGTAAGTATCAAACTAACACGAATCCATGATCTCTTAATGTTAAATGCAGGCATGCCGAGAGGGGATGCGAGAGATAAAGGATATATATACAATGAGGAAAACGTCTGAGGAGAAGTACGATGACTTCCTCAACACGGCAATAGAAGAGTCAGAGAAAGCAGGAGAGTTATTGAACGAAAATGCAATTATAACCCTCATCTTTACCCTTTCATGTGTCACTCAAGATACCACCTCAAAGGCGATTTGCTTGGCTGTGAAATTCCTATTGGAAAACCCAAAAGTTCTCGCAGAGTTAAAGGTAATATTTACATACAGATGTATAAGATGGTAAATTTTACATATAACCATGTGTTAGTATCGACCATGACATGTAGTAGTTTTTGCTAGTGATGTTGGTGTGTCACAATATGGATTCAAATCCGCATATTGTATGTTGTTATTGTTAATAAAAAAATTATGCTAATCTGGTAGTCATGGTCCTGTTAAGTAGGTTCAAGATCTTTTGCATTTTGTATTGAGAAAATCATATTTATATCAATAATTCGGCAGAAAGAACATGAGGTGATCCTTGAAAGCAGAGAAGACAAAGAAGGTGGAGTTACTTGGGAAGAATACAGACACAAGATGACTTTCACCAACATGGTAACTATTCATCTAATGCTAATACAACATATTTTCTGTTTTACATGGTGCTTCTTTTTATATAGGTTATCAATGAGTCTCTTCGAATAACAAACTTGGCTCCTATGTTATTTAGAAAAGCGGTAAAGGATGTGGAAATCAAAGGCAAGTAGTAGTTAGTTCTCACGTGGCACTACTTGTAAATTGTATATGGAATTTTTTTCTTAAGATAATAATCAGAATTTGACGTTTTTGTGGAATCAACAGGATACACCATTCCAGCAGGTTGGATAGTGATGATTATACCTTCAGTGGTTCATTTTGATCCTGAAATCTATGAAAACCCTTTTGAGTTTAATCCATGGAGATGGGAGGTATTGTACATTTAATTTAGTCTTCATATCATTTTGGTCAACTTTACGGAAAAAAAGATCCATTTTTAAATTCGAAAAATTTTCATACCAAACGTATTTCTCCATTTTTCTAGCTAGATCCAATAATTGCAAAAATATATGCATATTGATATTAACTCTGGTGTACATATATGTATGACAGTTGCAAGCACTAGCTTGGCTGTTTTATACACTTGACCGCCTCTCATTATATATAGATATATTGATATTAAATCTGTTGTGTAGGGGAAAGAGTTGCGGGCTGGATCTAAAACGTTCATGGTGTTTGGAACCGGACTTAGACAATGCGCTGGTGCAGAGTTTGCTAGGCTTCAGATTTCAGTATTTCTTCATCATCTTGTTACCACTTATAATTTCTCGTTGCACCAAGACTGCGAGGTGCTTCGTGTACCAGCTGCTCACCTCCCTAATGGCATATCTATAAACATCTCCAAGTGTCCCAAAAAATGACTTGAACAAAGAAGCCGCCTTATCGAACCATACCATCTCCTCCTTTTTTTATTGTATAACAATATTATAATAATGTTGATTCAGTAACCCTATCTTCAACCACATTACTTGGCCGGAAAGGTATGTGGCCATGAAATAGGGACAATTATACTATCCTATCAATACGACTTATCTTACTTGTTGGTCCACTGCCTATGGGTAACGATTAGTGTAGTAATAGCAATGCCATGTAATAAATACGTTATTTTATAATATAAGTTTTTATACCATAAAAAATCATCAAATTCATTAATTTTTACAACTAATAAAATACAAATTTATCATACAAAATTAAAATAACACTCAATGTAATTTTTTTTGCTACCTTCAAATTTATAAACTTTTGGTAAATAATATGTAAAATCGAAACTTTCGAGAAAAAGAGTTTTACTCATATCTTTAGAAATTTAAATTTTTTAATATATGTAACTGTGAAAACGTTTACAAAATACGTATAAGAGTTATATTAACTCCCTAGAAGAGGACATATTTTATAATAATTGTTTTTTCTTAAAAGGTGAAACTATATCTAAATAGGTAAATCCAAATCCTAAATGAAAAGGAAAAAAACAAAATCCTAAACCCTAAGAAAAGTAATTGTAAACAAAACAATGGTGTATTTTCTTGATATTTGTTTTGTTTTGTTAATTTAGACATTTAAACCGTTATTGTAATTTTCCTTACAAATTTCACATCCATGAACAATAAAAATAAACGTATATAAGGTATGATTTTAAACTAACCAATATTTATTTATTATTTCTTTAAAATCACTGAAATTATTGAATTCTTCAAAACACAGTTTTTTTTAAAAATTATGATTAATTTTATAGTGAAATATTTAATTATGTTTTATGCTCAACATTTTGTTTAACTTTTTAAAAAATAAATGAAAGACCCTCTTCCTCTTACCCACCGTTAGCGCTCAGCTACCATGGTCGAAATAAGCCACGGCCACGATTTTGTCCTTTTATGAATTTCTGTGTATGGATAGCTGTGTTCGTGAACAATAAACAGTATGTAAAAATATGACAGTTGTGACAAGTTGATTATGACATATATATCACAATGATATGTGATTTGTCGTACATGATTTTTTTTATTTTTATTTTTGAATAGAATGTTAAATTAAATTCAAAAGAAAGGTATAGCGTTGTTACAACTAGTGCAACTTTTTTAAAAATTTACAAAAGAAAAAAACAGAGATTCTTGATCTAGCTTATGTTCCTCAGAGCGAGACAGAGTTGGAATCTCCTATCGTATCTGTGGTGGCCATTAGCTTTAAGTACCGAGAGCTGATTACGGATGAGTTTATCAATCCACGAGACTAAACGACTTGCTGAATGTGGTGGTGTGCCATGCTTTCGATCATTTCTCTCCCGCCAAATAGAGTGGATCGAAGCTTGATTAACATGATTTCGACCAATAAGAATTTCTTTGTTTTCCCGACAAAAATCTCTCCTTAATTAACTAGTCTCTGCTCAACAACAATCTCAATTTAATTAGTGTGCGTATTCCCATTTCCTTGTGGATTTTTTCAATTGTACTAAAAGTGACTCAATCGTGCACTTGTGGTTAAACAATTCAAGTTTAAAACTTGAGCTATCATACATCGACGGTTTGGAGTAACCAACATTTTTCATATCTACATCTGAAGTAGCTTAGCAAATAGTATGATTGGAACCGTTGGCTGGGAGGGTCACAATAGTAGAGGCCTAGAGGGTAAGGGAGAGTTTGGAGGGCCCGACCGTGAAGTAGATCCCTTGGCTTTCATGGAGCCTGGAGACAAGTGGAGGGGCTCTCTCGTGCTTGTTCCTCTACATCTTAAGATAGCATAGATGTGGTAGGTTTCATCATCATAATTTAGTGGTGACATGTGTAGGGGCTCTCTCCTACACCAATTTCTCAACTAATATTAATTGAGAACACCATTCACTATCTACCATATTAATTTGATAGACAATTAGCCTATATTTGTTTGTAAATAATATCATGATATTTTAAAATGTTGTGATTGAATTGAACATGAATTGGTTAGTTAAATTAGATATTATGTAGATAAAACGTGACTGGTTTAGGGTGATGTGATATGGTTCAAATTATTTTAAAACTTCTATCTCAAATAAGAGATCAATTGTAGTATTTAATGAAAGAATATGCGGAATTATAGTTTGGAAAGAGTAAGAGAATCATGAAGAACAAGAGAGATTTGTGATGGGAATAACCAAAACATATTACTAAAATTGGTTAGTTACCTTTGTGTGTTTACACTGTATTTAAGGACACACAAAGGGAACATAGCCGTTTACACTTAACATGCGAATGAAAGAGATATGAGGGAAGAGATTCCTTGGTCTTAATGGTGAGAGCGGCTGGTCCTTGGTTGACCATGTCGCTAAGACCACTCGTGAGTCCTCTTCAACGGCTACAAAAGATATTTGTGTGCCTTCACTCATTCTAGAAGCTCCCCATAGGCTTCTTAGGAGTTCGGCCCAACTCCTTGTAGCTCATGCACAATACTAGGCCTTTTCTTTTTATTTGTACGGATGGATGCTCTTATTAAGTCTTGATCAATATTTAAGGGTCGGATTCCACAAACTTCTTTTGTTCACACAATGAGCTAAGTATCAAGATTAAGCTAGAAGAGTATAAAAAAATAAAAAGAAAATAAAGTAAGCAAATAGCAGGTTGATTGGTTGCAAATCAAGATAACAAAATGTCAGGTTTAGGGTATTCTCAGGAAACAAATGATTAGTAGATCTAAATATAGATAGGTTGTTATCGAACCGTTCTTAAACTCAAACTCTAATATCAGAATAACCGGTGATGTTCCGTGAAACTCACTATGCCTAGAGCTAAGATTCTCAGTGATGTGCCGTGAAATCCTAAACCTAAACATGCATGCTAAATGAGTTCAATAAGTTCACCTTAGTAGATAGGCTGATTCTTATTACACACCTATAAACCATGCTCATCAAATAGTAGTTCTGGTACCAGATACCTATGGTGGGTATATATATTATCTTGAATCAAGTTCTAGTTAATTACTCTAGAACTAGCATTAAGAACAACTAAAGATGAAGAATCGTACAGATAACCTACAGATAACCTAGCAAGGGGGCAATCTACTAAATCATATGAATCCCTAGTGAGAAACCCTAACCCTAACAAGCAGACTGCTCAGACATGATGGATGAGATAAACAGCATATATGAATAAGAAAGCATAAACAAATTAATAGAAAGAAGAGTTAAAAAGATCTCTTCACTGTTACTGAAATCTGATGAAACTCTGAAAACAAGGGATGAATAGCTTATGAAAGTACTTTGGAAATAACTTGGTTGCTAGAAAACTTGATAAAAAGCTTGATAGGTCTAAACAATGACCTTTAAAACAATATATATGGCATAAAAAAACGTGTAGAGACTAGTAATGAAAATAGGGAAGTCTTATGGGGCAAATTTTCAAATTTTCAAACTTAAAAGCGTCATGAACTTCTCTGGGCCGCAACTGGTATCGATCGACACCAAGAGTGCGTCGATCGACACTCTCGACTAGATCTGAAAGTGAATTCGTCCTTTAGCTTCTTTTCTTCAACTTTTGCTCCAAAATGTCTTCTCATCTCCATTGTTGTTCCTCTCCATTGAATACCTAAAAAAACTCTAAAAAAACTCTAGAAATAACAAAAAGACTCAAAAACTTATATCTAAAACATAATAAAAACAGTAAAAATAGGGTTATATCATGATGCCACCTATGTAATTGTTTACGTCTCTTTCTCATGGGCCAAGAGAGTGTTATGTGAGGTTAGTGGCTGGTCAGCTTTGGTTGCGCTCTCTTTAGTCAACGACATCAATATTGATATTTTTGGCTGTTATCTTCAACCTATATTTATACTATCTTTTGTTTGTTATGGAGTATTTATCGATTTTTCACGATCTTGCTAGTTACACTTTTTTTTATTTAGTGAATGTAAAATTTATTCAACTAAAACACCTTTATTACAATAAATGTATCTTTTTGAAAATCGAACGCTGGTTTGAAAAGTTTTGAAAAAAAATAGAGTTTTAGTTTTCTGAGTCGAACCATATCTTAACATTTTCATGTTTGTGTAGATCAAAGAGATTGATAGAGGAAATTTTATTGTGTAACAAGCGATCGAGAGACTTGATCAGTTGATTTGGTGCATTTGTGATCACACCATGTATGCGTATGTTCCGTTCCAATCAAAGTGAGTGGATAGTTGCTTGGAAGAGAAGCCTTAGAATAAAACCAATATTGCCTTTGAAAGTAGAGCCTTAAACCTCCATAAAACTGTTTGTGTAACTCCTTTGAAGTAGTCGACGAATTAGCACCTGCCAAACACGTGAAGAGAATGTACAAGTGAAGAATAAGTGCTCCCAAGTCTCCATCGAAGATTGACAAGAAACACACAATGGATTTAATCACTTGTTCCAATATGATATACACTCACCAGTGGTAAGCTTATTATTTGCAGCGAGCCAAAGCAAGAACAAGTGTTTCTAATTTTCTTGTAGTGAACAAATGAGGGTCTGACCGCAGATAACAAATTTACATGACTATAGAAGACACTTATTTAAATATCATGAATTATTATATTCTCTTGTTTCAGATTTCATATCGTTTAAAGTTTCTTCATACATTTTTTTAAAAAATCGTTTGTATCCTTCATCAAGGTATTGTATCATTTTCTTTACCCGATGATACATTAACATAATAGAGATAAAATTATACTTTATAAAAAAAAAACTATGCATTGAAAATATAAAAGGTTTTTTAGTAATAATAAGACCCCTCAACTAAAAATGGATAGTAAGAAAATTTATCAATTATTTATTTAGTGAAAAATTCCTTAACTTAAAATATGCTAATAATTTCTTTAAGAAATTTATCAATTATTTATTTCGTGAAAATTGGACAGACTATTGTCAAAATAAAATGCAACACTTTTAATTGTCTCTAAGGTTGATGTCGAATTCTATGCCTTTTAGAAAAGAATGTCTAGATTCGCCCAATTGTTTTAAAATGGTGTTAATTTAAATTTAGTAATTTGGCTTTATGGTTTAACAACTCGTATGAACCATTTGCATGTTTTAACAAGATTGTATTATATTCTCAAAAAATGTTTTACGATGGATCGTGTATGCAAATATAAAAAGCGATTGGACAAGTTTAAATAGACAATTTATACTAGATACATTATTTGTTGATTTTTCTTTCAATTTGTAGAGATATTTTATCTTCAAGACAATAGGTTGATGCCATGAGAATATGACCATATGGTCATTAGCGCGTGGACATTAAATATGTGTTTGTATAAGAATTTCTGGAATTATAGAAAAAAGTGATACACATGTCCTCAAGGGCATAATCTCACGATGATAAGTTGTTTGCTTGATCAACATTTTGTGGCCTTAATTAGAGAAGATGTAGATGGTGAAAAACCGAGATGAAGGCATACAAAGTAGCTAGAGAATATAGCGACCACACTCATGACCAATTTCCTTCCATATCTTGAAGTATGAGTTATATAGACAAGAGTTAAATGTGATAAGCATAGAGTCTATATATGATTCTCTACGATTAACTATCTATGCTTGTGAAGATTCATGATATGATTGGGTAGAGAAATAATGTGGTTACTATTGTTTGAGGAATTGAAGATCTCATTATCTTGTCTCGTGTTGTGACAATGATGTTTGTCCATAATACAATGTTCATTATAAATTTGGTTGAATGTTTCCAAACACAAAGTGGATATTTTAAGAATGACTAAATGATATATAATGATGTGAGTGCCCATACACAAGTAAATATTAGTCAAAGAAAAATGTACCTTTTACTTTTAATTAATGATTGTCATTCATATATAAACTTGTTGCTAAACTTCAACCGGTCAACATGAGATGGTCAAGAAACACATGTTGCTAAACTTCGAGTCTAAACACAATTTTGTAAATATGAATCAGATCTTTACATATTCTGATAAAAACATTAATCGTTCATAAATTTAGGGCACGAACTTTCTTATTCTGTTTTCACATTTGAATTTTGGTGGCGACGAACCTCATTCTACTTCCACATCAGATCCAAAAGACAAAAACAAATTCCAAGATGGCGGAGGTGCGTCTCTGTTAGCAACCTGAAATTATTCATCTCTTTTCTAGAAGAATTAGTAACTACATTTTTACAAAATTTGATAATAAAAAATTATTGAAGAGTTACCGTAGCTGGGATCGTCGGGCAAAAAATCAACCCTTGCATCGATTGCTAATAAGATGTATCAATTTGCTCGTAAAATTGAGGAAACGGATTTTTTTCTCTCATCCCCAAACTCATATAAAGATTCGATCGACTACACGTCTTTGAAAAGGTTTGGTTATATCTCTATAACATTGTTAAAAAACAAAAAAAAATTACTTTTTTTTGAATACCAGGAGGTTTTGGGCCGAACCCCGTAATCCCCCCAGACCCGAAACCACATCATATATAATACTAGTTTTGTCCCGAGCGTCACTCGAACCGGAGACCTTTAAGCTTCGCCTAGAGTCTTTACCAATTAAGCTAACGACATTTGGTAACATCGTTAAAATTGTACTCAACCTATACGTAAAAAAAATTGAAATCAATCGATGGACAAATCAGATTAAAGGTTGGAAGCGCGGCGGCTACGGTGGAGAGATACAGATCGCGCCATTGCAGCAGACATCTGTAATATAGCAAGAGTCAAGGTGAGCAAGAGGATCCGGTGCGGAGGATGAAACCACTGCTGATGGTTTTGCAACAGATCGATAGAGAAGACTTGGGGAGCAAAGAGGTCCCGCGGATCTAGTGACGATATGGCGAGGGAGACAAGTCTCAGAATGGAAAAATTGAGCCCAAGTGGAGTCGAAAGATTCATCCACTGTTGTCTTTGAATCGCAAGGTGTGGGCAGAGAATGAACTCCGTCGGAGAGCACTGCTTCAAAGAGGGGATTCAATAGCAGAGAAAAGCTCGATAGGTTTGGATTAAAAGGATTGCAAAAGAGAAAAATTAGATGGAAATGAAGCTTTAGATGGAAGGTAAACGAGACAGCTCGAGATATGAGAGAGAGGTTCCTACGCCGGCGAGCTTCAGCTCTACCGGCGTCGGAGAAGAAATAAGAGATAGCTTCTTCGATAATAGTGTCAGAGAGTTGAATGGGTACTAATATCCAATTTTTCTTCAAAAAGATGAAATAAATATCTTTACTTTTAAAAATGCATATATTGAATAAACTTATATTGAAAGTGCGAACAAACCCTAAATTAATCTTTGTTATTTCTTTTATTAGGTTGGAATTACGTGGTTGATTATGGTTAGAGTATATGTATATCGGTTGTAATGTATGTGTGACGTTAACGGGCTTTGAGCCCATCTCACATGACTCGTAGAGTGTCTGTAATATATAGGGCTATCTACGAGTCCCTTACTTTGTATGTTCTGAATGGAGTATTTCTTTGTTAATTGCGAATATACTGAGTTTTACTTTATTTAGTTATAAATCTTGTGATTTGTTTGACAAATTGGTTTACACATATTATACTCTCTTTCGTGTTAGATGATCTGATTGAGAATACTTTGGCTAATTGGTTTCAAAACTAATATTTGTTTACACCTATTATACTCTCTTTGTTCTGTGACGATTGATGTTGTGGGTATTTTCTTGTTTCATAAAAATTGATGTTTTGGATTAATACTATTGTTATTTTTATTTGTAACTTATAGAGAGAAAGGAGAAATAGAATTGATTATGTATTATTGTTTTGTAGCGTTATATCAATTTATCGGTGCAAGATGATAATGTACTTTGTAGATTTTGTGTTCTAATTTTAGCACAACTAATCGAAGCCATGGCCAATTTCAGATATATTCCCAAACCTATATTTACTACTCTATTCAGGAGCAGAACTACGTAGATGTGCATGGGGTCAAATAACAACAATAAAATTTTAAATTTTAACTTTTCGTCATTGATATTAAAGAATAAGCTAGATCAAATGGCTGAATTCCCATAGTTGATCCCATCAACATGTGTTTGCACTCCAGTTGACCCTCAAAATTTGAGGACTCTTGTTTTTTAACTGAGGCTTATGATTTATTTTAGAGTACATTTGGGAAAGTACCTTCTCTATGAGTTTTCCTTGGAAAAATACCCTATTGTTTTTTCTTTTAAAAATTGTTTTTGAATATATTAAATTACTAAAATAGCCTTATTAAAATTTAGTAATAATTAAAAAGAATTATACTTAAAACATAAAAATCCATTAATGAAATTTTAAAGATAATTCTTATCTTAAATAATTTTTAAAATAAATCGTCCTTACAAATATATATTTTTAAAACAATATATGATTCTGTTTGTTGTAAAAAAGAATATTTTTTATAGTCCAATTTGAAATAAAAATCAAAGATAAAATTTAGCCAGGAAGCAAGATTCAAAATAATTACAATTAGCGTTCTAAAACTGTCGCAACTCGTAACCACTGCACTATAGTGAACTTTGTATATATATGCCATTAACGTTAACGTTTACATATATTATTAATGATGGCTAATCCAGAGCTCCAACAAACGGCAATCAATTACTGTGAAATGGACACTTTTCTAATTATTTTCTTAACAGTGACACTGAAAATATATAAGTTAGTTTACGTAAAAAAAATTTACTTACATCTTCACTAAATAAAGTTTGTGGGTCAATAGTTATATTTTTGCAATCAATCAATACATGTGTTTAAATGCCCAAATTGACTTTCATGCATCAAACAATTGTTGTGTTCTGGTTCAAGCTCTCGTAATCTCTTTCGTTTTCTGCTTTATGTTTTATATTGGTTTTTGAATACTCCATTTCTAATCAATAACACATAAATAAAACAAATAATATTATGTTTAGAACTATTAGGAGCTTTCTGTAGCATCATAACATGTACATCCATGTAAAAATGTAAATATATGTTATTATGATGAAATATGTAAGGCTTGAAGAACTTTTTGTAGCATCGTAACGTGTTCGTCAACGTAAATATATGTTTAGACACGTATATTATAACATTCTACCACCATGTCTTTATTTCAAAAGATTTATGAGAAAAATATCAGACTTCGATTTTTTTTTTTTTTCAAAATCTCGAATTTAGTTTTAATCTATTAAAAATACAACTTTTACTTTAAATTTGGACAAAATTGTCATTTTATATATTAAACATTATAGTCTTAATTGAAAATAGATAAAGATGTATTTTTCAAACAAAAACTCATAAAGAAGGTAGTTTTCAAAATCTCCCTTTATTTTATCTCTGTTTTAAGCCAAAATGTTTTTCCGTTTTGTGCATTAGTTATAAGGAAAAAATCCTTAAAAAAATCTAAAGTAATGTTAATTTAGACGTTTAATACTTAATATTTTTTGGTTGGAAAACAAATATCTCATATAATTATTTATGGTCATAAAATATTTTGTATTTAAATTATTGGTAAAATTAAAATCGCACTGTTAACATAATTATTTAACGGCGTTAAATTTTAAACGTCCAAATTGAAATTACTATGGGTTTTTTTAAGGATTTTTTCCTTAGTTGGAATTACATTTCTTTTTTATTGTATTAACCTATATTTGTAAGCAAAATTTCTAAAATACATATATATGATAATATAAATGCTTCACAAAGTTTTTTTTGTTGTTGTTTTTGTGTTTCATATAATATTGACCCCAGTAAAAACACGGTCTAGACTGTATTTCATGGTAATGTTACCACTATCATAACTATCTTGTGTTACGAATTTGACTGAATCGTTGTTGAGCATATTATCTTTGTTGATTAAATGTATAATATATTTTTTTCCAAGCGATTTATTATATAGAATGTTGGTACATAAGTGATATCTTCTTGTTACTTTGAGAAGGAAGTGATATTTTAAGTACACCACACTATGTAAACATTGTTTGCTGCGAAATCGAATTATTTAGGTACATAGTTTTAGTATATTTTTGTTTGTTTGTTGAGCGATAGTTAATCTCTTAGATCGTTTAATCTCCGGAAGTTTTTTTTATCAAAATATTTATTTATGGTAATCGAGACATCAGTAAGTTTATTTTGTAATTTTATTAATGAAATTCTATCAAAGTTTTGGCGTGATAACCAATTTCCAAACAGATTTATAAACTTATCCACGTTGAAAGTGCATATGGTAAACCAAGATTTTGTTCCATCATTTTGTTTTTATCAAAAAGATTTTGTTCCATCTAAAATTAGAACTCAAAACGGTTATCACCGAAAAGATTATAGGGAATGGGAACCAAACATGGAGGATGACGTCTTGCACATAACCGTTCTAACCCATTTTAGATCTTTTCAGCTTTTTTTGCTTTTTCATTTATTAGTTGTCACAATTTAAAGTGAGAACGGTTATGTTTGTTTTCCTTTTTTGACATAAAGAGAAAAAAATCTAGCTCGATTCTTCAGTATGGATACTTCCAAATAAGATTTTGAGAAATATGATGGAAAAAAAAAAATCAGATTTAGAGGTTATTTTGCAATTTCCTCCATTGCACCATTACAAAGATCAAAATATGTGCTTTAGATTAGGATTCGGGTGAAGATTAACGCACAAATATCACAAGTAAATTGTAAAGAGACACTGAAAAAAAAAGCAACAAAAAAAAATTAAGGTTTTGATTGGTGAAAAAAATAAAGTATTACAATTTGTACAACTTTTATTTTTATCAATCACAAAATTTTTATAAAAACGTTACAAATTTTTTTTTCAGTTTTATTGTACCGTTTTCTCGTACAGCTCTTTTTTTATAATTTTGCACTATTGCGAAGAATTTTACAACTCCAACTAACAGGTAAAATTTTTGTAAAGTTTTGTGTTACTAATCGGACTCTAAAAAAGTAATTTCTTGATATTTTATTGATTGAAGAATATGAAAAATATATTTTATACACTATTGGAAACCCAATTTTTTTATTTGCTTTTTAAGAACTAAACTCAATCAAAATACATATTAACATTATAAATAAATACAGGACACCTTTCTAATAATTTGTTTGATATTATACAGAGTAACATAATACCAAACAAGTAATTAGTTTTTTTATATTAAAAATAGTAATTAGTTTGTTTTTATTTAAGGGCCTAAAAATCATCTATTTCAATTAGAAACACATCATATTCCATTAATATATAGCAAATAATAAAAAGTTGCGGGGACGTCTTTATCAAAAATGATGTAGACAACCGAAATACACATACAAAAGGCCAAAGAGGAAAACAAAAAACGCCAAAGAGAAAAACAACACTTTGGAATAAGACAACAATAATTAACAAGAATATATTTCTTTCAATTTTAACTTAAGAGGGTAACGAAATCTTCGAGAATTTATATTGGGCTCCACACTATTCAGTGTGTTCACTATCTCTTTCGACGTTGGGAAAAGTGGTCATCATCATCATTATCCTCATCTTTGCTCATGCACCATTAACCGTCCCTTCTAGATTCTTGATTTATTGTTCGATGGCCCCTCTTTGATTTTCATTTTCTTAATGTTATAGATTCTGAGAAATTGTTTATAAATTTAAAACACCACTAAAGCCGTAATTTGTTGCACTATCAATATGTTATACGTACACCATTTCCTACCGTTTAATTTGTTTTGTTTGTGTCGAATAATATCTGATCTAACCGCTAATTCCATGATCCATAATGAAAGTACAATGGTCCATCATTGTTCGAGGCTGCCAAGATTTGTTTGTTTATGTATAAATATATTTTCATTTTTCCATTCAGTTGCTCTGTATATATCATATACAATAATACAATCTATGTGTATATATAAGTTTGATATATGCTAAAATTATTCGTCCATAATTGTTTAATAATATATTCAATTTGCTATAGTCATTACTCATTTTGTTATAGTATTTGAACTCTTAAAAGTATTTGACCACTAAGGAAAATTTACTTCCCAATCAACCACTAATCTAATAATTATCGTGTAGATTCAGAGATTCACTTGTTAATATATAAATCCAACAAATAATTTAAGCCACCTTCGAAAGAACAACTTCCATTCTTTTTCTTTCTTTTTTGGTTCACACAACAATACAATACCAGATATTAATATATGTGATCACACAATATTACAATTATAAGAAAGATACCAAATGGAAACATTACAAAGTATTGAAAAACAAAACCTTTTCTTTTTAATCTCAAATCATAGAGGACCGGACGCTCAACTGCTTCAATATAGTTTCCAGTGTGGACCCGTCACAAGACCTCCAATTATTCATGTATGTTTGATAATGCAAAATAAAATTATTATAACCTTTCTTTTGTTTGTTTGTTTTAACATTCTGGTGTTTGGGTATGGTCTCTTTTCGGATCATGGCAATAGTTATAGACCAAGAAGTTCCTCTGTGCCCATGTCAATGCCGCCATCTGCTGCCGGCTCAACCCGCGGTTGCGCATGGGTGCAGGCGATGGCGGTCTGCATGAGCTAGAGCTATCCGCTGTGCATCCCGCTAGCTTAAAGTTTTTGTACTTAGCCACAAATGGTTGGTATCGATAGTCGGCTTTGATCCTTCCATTTTCTGTGGCCCAGTCCGATGCATCCCATATCGATCCGTAAACCCACATCGGTCTTGTGGGGAATATAGCTTCATTCTTTCTATTATATGTACGTATCGGTACATCGTCTACAAAGAATCTTTATACATGAAAAAATCGTCCAAGTTAGTATATCAAACAACTAGAAAATGCGTATACTTAACATAAGAATTCTTGACTTACACAATTTGGTTAGGGTTCCACAAAATTGCGTAATGGTGAAAATCTTGAGTAGGGTCAAACCACAAGGTAAATTTCATTTCTCTTCCAATGACATTTCGGTCGCCACTTCCCCTAACGAAGACATTCGTTTGAAGGGAATAAGGCTTCCCTGGCGTTGTCCCTAGAAACTCGATATCGACCTCATCGTGGTCTCCAGGATGCTCTTGGTTGTTTGAGAGCTAAAGATCGAAAAATTGTTAGAATTTGAAATTTAGTAACCCTTTAACAACATAATTATTAGGTGGTTAATTAATCAGTTCGATCATATGCATACATAGAGGGATGTATCCACTCCAGCAGTGAAGCCTGGTTGGAGCTTAATGGAAGCACCAAAGTAGCCCGACCGGTATGGACGAAGAGACTTGAACCCACTCCCTGTTCATGCTCATATTTAATTAGTCAATAAAATCAATTTATTACATACGACAAAAATGATTATTATAAATGATAGTATGATTAAAATAACTAATTGGGAATAAAAATAATAAATATAAGCTACCGACACAGTCCTACAAGTCGTGCAGTGTATTAAATAACACTAGAAACTTGAGTGAGGTTTGACAAAGTTATCACCACTTACTAAATTGATTCTAATCAGTACATTCATTAATTTTAATGGTCTGTTCATAATGAATAGCATATAATCTCTTAGTGCATTTTATAACATGGACTCAAATTTGGTTGAAAACGAAAAAAGTAAAGAAAGAAAAAGACCAGTGGATTTGTCGAGCCAAAGAGTGACAACGTCTTGCTCTCTACGTTGGTGTTGAGAGCCCCATAAAGTACGGAATTCACGATCAAAAGGTGAAGTCGGTACTCGGGAACTCGGGTAGTATCCCGGTGAAGGAGAACGTTGGCTGTGACCACTACTAGGGCACAACACTAAGAGAGCTAGAAAGATAAGAGACAAAGCCATTTTTGAGTGAAGTAAAACCTTTTGAGTGGTTACTACAAAAGGGGAAATAAACACATTTAAGAGAGACAAATATGTATGAAATGAATGAAGAAAAGTGAGAGAAGGCAGGTGTGTATAAATAGAGAGTGATGCGGGTCCGACAGTTATAGGAGTGAGTGACTGTTATCCGTCAATTGGATGGGCCTCTTGGATTGATCCCATGTCAAAATATGAAACATTTAATGTCAACTTACTTCATATATTTTTTTATCAAAAAAAAAACTTACATAAAATATTATTTAACAAAGAAAACTAAGTACGAAAATGAAAAATTCAAGAAAAGGAAATTGAGGAATATATTATAAAAACCAAATTCCTATATAGAGATGATATTTGAACTATGGTTTTTTCTTTTTTGAAAGTATAACCGTACAAGTACAACTAGTTCTATTGTGCTCCTATCACGTCATTCAAAGAGATTTTGTTCCTCTACCTCTACCTATTAAGTGAAACAACGGAAGGAAACCAGCTTTTACCCATTTATTCCGGATCTACCTACGAGGCTAAGACCATAAACAAATTCGTTGAAGAAACTAAAAGTGGAATAAGTTTTTCTACTACTAAATATTAAGTGGGAGTATTTAGTAACTTTAATTTTCTAAGAATAACGTTGTCATCCAAAAATTCTCAATGGTTTTAAATCAAATAAACATGGTTCTAATAGTATAGTATGGACTAAACAAATATTTGACTGTAACTTACTTTTGCAGTTTTAGTAATGTCATGTAAAAAACTGTCGGTTCAAAAGCATTAATATATTTATTTTTTAAATGAAAAGAATGAGGACGTATCGAAAATAAATAGAGTGCAATGAACATGCCCATTTTAATGATCTAGAAAAAAAAATTATATATATATATGCTTTCACATAAGAAAATGACACTTTTTGCGGCCAAATAAAAAAATGACATTATCTTTGTTATTATAAATTTTAACCCATTTCATTTTGGTTTCTGTTTTTTTTTTTTTTTTAAATT
>Ga0041059_1000612_pt1 | contig 27608 bp, 28 predicted proteins | sample AraColnosormetaG_FD_56232 | JGI IMG/M metagenome (GOLD analysis project Ga0041059, IMG submission 56232) | Arabidopsis roots microbial communities from North Carolina, USA - Col MF nosort | ecosystem: Host-associated > Plants > Roots > Unclassified | place: USA: North Carolina | collected... | reverse complement strand
GCTTTTCTCCATGACTATAACAATTCGATTATAATCATCAAATCGCAGAGATATTTGATAGCATTTAATTACTACAAAATTACAAAATATTTAGATAATAATTCATAAACATATCATAAATAAGATCAACATTAATAAAATAAATATTTTTTTTACGGGACGGGTTGGCGGGACGGGTTTGGCAGGATGTTACTTAATAACAATTGTAAACTATAAAATAAAAATATTTTATACATAGATACAATTTGCAAACTTTTATGTATACTAACTTCAAAAAATAAATTGTTTCCGCGGTGTACCGCGAGTTAAAATCTAGTGAGTTAGTATAGTTCTAGACTGCGACGAGAGTCATTTTAGTTAATTATGCTAAGATTTAAGTCATAATAGGTAAATCTCAGTATATATATACGTGTATTTTTGGATAAACTCTTACCTGTCGTAACGACACAAAAAGAATACGCGCCATTAAATATAAAGATGTATATTTCAAAGAAATTATATATATCTTTTTTATTGTTAAAAAGTTATATGAAAAATGTATTACTATAACATTAAACTAAACAAAGAAACTACAAAACTACAACCGCGTATTTTAATGATCCTAAATATTTGTTTTGATATTCAATATTCAGTGATAATTATTGTATAGTTTTCAATTGTACATTTGTGCTGTCATCATATATTCATTTGATCAATATACATTTTTTTAAAAAAAGGAAAAATATATTCTGTGAACTGAACAATCTCTTACCTATACTAAACAAATCCAAATTAGATTCTAATAACTAAAAGATATTGATCTTTCACCTACATGTCATTAAAAGAAAATTATTTGCCATCCTAATCCACACAAATAAGCATATCGTATGTAATTTACTAATTAGAGATTAGTACAAAACGTTAAACAAGATAAAACCAAATGTGTTGTTGCTTCAATCGTAAATCTCTAAAATAAGTGACCATAATTGCTTTTTGGACGATGCCGTTAACTCACCGATAACTATTGCAAAATTTAACAACTTGTCATTTCATAATTACCCAAAATTTTCATTGACTTCACATATCTCAAGAAAAATATTTTAACCAATCAAAAAATTACTTCTTCTTTTTTTTTTTACTTATTTGTGAAAAAAAGCTTCTTCTTCACCAAACAGTTTGTCTAGTTGTCTGTGTCTCATTTACCATATTTTCTCTCTAAATTTTTCCCATTACTGGATTTGAAGATCGTGTCTGGCAGATTTTATCTGATTTTCTGATCAGAGAGAAGTAAAAGGAAACAACTTTTTTGTTAGCTTTCTCTCTCTACAAGTTTTGGGTTTTTAAGAGAAAGAGATAAAGGAGACAGCTTTCTCTCTCTGTCTCTCTCTAAAAGTTCTGGGTTTAGAAAGAGATCTTTCTTATATGTTGAATTTGTGATCAGAGGTGAGAGAGATGGGAGGTTGCGTGTCAACGCCTAAGAGCTGTGTAGGAGGTAAAATAAGGTCAAGCAAAAGGAGAAAGACTCGGACAAGACGAAAGATTCAGAAGAAGAGAGTTGTTTCTTCTTCTCGCTTATCTGACGGATCTTTCGATAATAATCCCACTTTCAGAGGTCTCTCTCTCTCTCTCTTTCTCTAATCTCTAATCTCTCATTTCATCAAAAATCCATCTTTTGTTCCTCTCTGCATTTCTCTATTGGTTTTGGTCTTGCTCTGTGTTTTTTGATTGATTTGGCTTCGTGGGTTATTGTCTTTCTTGTGTATCTCGAAGGTTTGTTTTAGCTTTTTGATTGATTGAATTCGAAATATGTTGTCTTTTGATTGGTTAGTGTGTTGTTTTGGGGATTACATTGTGGTTAGAGTGTTGTTAGATTTGATTTGTAGGTCTATTACTCAAAAAGAGTGAAGCTTTCTCTAAATGGTTAACATCTTTGATGAGCATTGAATCGTGAGGATCAAACTAAGAAACAACATGAAACTGTTGTTAATTTGACACTCAGAGACTTCTGTCACTTTAGCTGAATTCTTCAGTCTCTCTATTAGAGTTATAATTATTCACCTGACTTAGTCTCACTGTCTTTATCAAACAGCAAGTGTTGATGAAGCATGGTTTGATTCCAATCTCGCCTTTGAAACCGATTGTGATGATGACTTTCATAGTGTTCAGGAAGGTACAAGCAAAAGCTTTAACATTCTTTTGCTTCGTCATAGGATCATTATATCGCTTTTGTTCCAATGTTTACTGGATTTGTTTCAGATACGTTGTCAGTGAACGGATGTGAGCGTATCTCAGTATCGAGTATGTCATCTGTTAAAGACTCTAACCTTGGTGGTTCCGCTCGGAATTCTCTAAGCGATGTCATCTCACAATCAAAATCAGAGAGTGCTTTGATTGACACTAAGCAGGCTGTTTTCATCGACGAGATATCTTCAAATGCTGATGGTAGCTCTAATAAAGATGAAGGGTTGTTGGAAAACTGCGGGATTCTTCCGAGTAATTGTTTGCCTTGTCTTAATTCAACTGTTCCTTCTATTGAAAAGAGAAGGTCTTTAAGCTCTAGCCCTCCAAGTACGAGGAAAAAAGCTGCGGTTAAACTATCTTTCAAGTGGAGAGAAGGGCACCCTACTGGTCCTTTATGTAAGTTTCAATTGTGGTTCCAATGCATTTGAACTAAAGAGATTTGAATCCAAGAACTCACTTTGTTCTCTACATTGTTTCAGTTTCTACAACAATGCAGTTGCAGAGACCGATGGCAGGTTCTCAGGTTCCGTTTTGTCCACTCGAAAAGAAAATGTTTGATTCTTGGTCAATTATTGAGCCTGGTAGTTTCCGGGTTCGTAGCAAAACTTATTTCAGGTAAACTTACGGAGAGAGCTTGTTGTTTCAAGTACCTGATTATATGTTCTGTTACTAACTTTAACTGATATTTCGTTATTTGGTAGAGATAAGAAGAAAGAGCTTGCACCAAACTATGCTGCATATAATCCATTTGGTGTCGATGTATTTTTATCTCAACGTAAAGTAAACCATATAGCGCAATACGTGGAGCTTCCTGTTGTTACTACCACCCCGACTAAGCTCCCATCAATCCTTGTTGTAAATGTTCAGGTATATTGTCTAGTTCCATGGTTAAACTGTTCCTCTTTTGCATCGTCTTTGGTGTTTCGGTTTAATGATGATGTTGCTATCGGAATCATAGATTCCATTGTATCCAGCTGCAATTTTTCATGGTGAAACTGATGGAGAAGGAATGAATTTCGTTTTATACTTTAAACTTTCGGATAACTATTTAAAGGAGCTTCCACCACATTTTCAAGAAAGCATTCAGGTAGTTTAATCTTCCACGTCGTGATTCTGTTTTTTTGTGCTGTACTCTTGTGTTGAAAACGCATTTTTGAATCGCTTTGTCTTTGGATATATGCAGAGATTACTAGATGATGAGGTTGAGAAAGTTAGAGGCTACACTACTGACACGAATGTACCCTTTAGAGAACGGTTAAAGATATTGGGTCGTGTTGCGAATGTAGACGATCTTCAGTTGAATGGTGCAGAGAAAAAACTCATGAATGCTTATAACGAAAAACCTGTGCTTTCACGTCCACAGCACGAGTTCTACTCGGTATGTCACAATTATCATAACAAATGCAAATCCTATTGAAACTTGCAATATAATGCTGAACTAACTTAACTTTGAAATTTGATCTTGTAGGGTGAAAATTACTTTGAGATTGATATTGATATGCATAGATTCAGTTATATATCGCGGAAAGGATTTGAAGCATTTTTAGACAGGCTAAAGAACTGTGTTCTTGATGTTGGACTCACAATTCAGGTAATGTGTTTCAATTTGTTACTTCTTTGATGAATTTTTGGGTCTAATTGCTGTGGTTATTTAACTGTATAATCTCATTTTCAGGGGAATAAACCGGAGGAGTTACCGGAGCAGATTTTGTGTTGCATCCGGTTAAATGGGATTGATTACATGAATTATCATCAGTTAGCTCTTAGTCAAGAAGTCCTATGATACTAAACAAAAGATATGACCTTTTTTTTTGTTGTTGTTCTTTATCTTCTTTTCTTTTGTTCCTCAAGAACACAAAATCTAAGAGATACATCGTTTTGAAGAAGAAGTCAATAATGGAAGCATGAGTATATACATGATACATCATTCCGAAACCTGATCATTTCTCGGAGATTGCCTACGACTCTGTACAGTGGCCAATATTGCTCATCATAAATATCATAATTCAATGAGAAATCACCAACAACAGTAGGATTTAATGATGTCTTCGGAAAACCGTTTTCTGATATTATAATGATGTATCCGTAAGAATATACATATTTTCTCTAACCAAATCATATCAAAGCTGGTACGACTATAAGTTTCAGTTTGCTTTTACTGGTTATAAGGGGATGGTTTTGACTTTTGAGCAATGATCTTGACCCGGGGTTTTGAGAGAGGAGCAAGGCAAAGGGCTTTCATATGTTTCCTCTCTAGTCTCTACATGATGAACAAGGCATTTGGGTTTAGACTTCGTTTAACCTAGTGTCGTCACTAAGTTTCTGTTGTCTCTTTATAAGTTTTAGCTTCTTGGTTTTGGTTTTGGCTTTTCTATTTGTGACTTTTGTCCCTCTAACTAGTTTTGGATTCGGTCTCTTTCTTTTGGGATTAGTTTTCCAAAGATTTTACCATATTCCGCATATCTTTTATAATTCTCGTAACTTAGAACCAAATTCACATCAAAAAGAACCAAAGATTTTGTCTCTCTACCTAGTTTTGGACTAGTCTATATTAACCGCGAACGGAAATATAATGTCTAAACCAACCTCACTAAACCCATAAAGTAGCAGGTTGACAAATGTGCTTAAAATTTTTCTTCTACAAATAATTGAAAAATTAATCTTCAAATATTATTATACTAACAATTTTTAGGTTTAAAATAACTTTAGTATCACTCTTTTTGTAAATATTATAATTCTTCTACATTACATTTTTTTTAACACATTAAATATCCTTATCAAATTTGTACCTTTTGTTTTAACATTAAATTTTTATTTACTCATTTTAGAAAAAGAAAAAAAATGTTGTATTTAATAGAAGAGGATAAAAATTGGAAAAAAAGAAGTAAAAAACAGTAACAATAAAGAAACAGAACAGTGTTTAAAAAAAAAAAAGAACAAAAACAAATTCACGTGGGCGAACCGGGAGGAAATGAACCATAATTCGAGTCGGTCCAATCAATCCCATTTCACAAACCGAGCTTTGGAAAGACGCTAGATTGACTTATTAAATACAACGCGAGTCGGTCGAACCGAATAATCAATCCTGGTTAACAAACCGAGCGTCGGAGAGACGCTACACTGACTTGAATACAACGCAGAAACTCACTGTTTATATATAAACTCAGCCTCCTCCTCCACTTTTCATTCTACGTACAAAAATACTCTTTTAGGCTTTTTGATTCCGGCGAGGTCTCTGCTTCTTTCTCCTCCTTCTCCGTCGTCTCCATATCGTGATACTTCAGGTTACATTCCTCAAATCCTCTTTTTTGATTCTACGACGAACGACATCGCTTTCCTTAACAGTTTCGGCGGGTTTATCACGCCTGAATCCTAATTTTTCCAACATCTGACGAACGAGTACAGAAATTTCTGGTTATTTATCTTGTGTGACATTCGTGAGACGTAGTTTAGTTTAGTTAGATTGATTTCCATCGGATTCATCATAGGTAATATTTGTTGAAGTTTATGTCATCGATTTGGTTTTGATTTTTTGTACTCTGTTTTCTAATTTGATGATTCCTGGTTATGAAATACACAACTTGTGATGTTGCCTTGTTCAATGTCGATCCTATATACGACTAATTGTGTTGTTAATTGGTGTAAATTGGTTCGTTTTGGGGTTCTTGGTGTATATGATTCATGATTTGGAACTTGAAAAGTTCCATTACAGTGTTTGCTAATGTACATGTTTTTTTGTTGTTGTACCAGGCTAGAAGAAACAATTCCTTTGGCTGAGCCGAGAGACGTGAATATATAGACGAAGATGTTCGGTTCTTCTAATAATAATCGTAAGTGATCCTTTACCTTATTGTTTATTTACTATGGGTTTTTTTTTTGTTTGTAGTGGCCTGTTTAACTTGAAATCTTTCCTTTGTTTCTTAATCAAATTTGATATTTGTAGCTTTTGCAATGCTAAACTCACCCGTTTTAATATGTTTTACAGCTTTTGGACAGTCATCTATAAGCAGTCCTTTTGGGACCCAAACTCATTCTTTGTTCGGACAGACCAATAATAACGCGAGCAATAATCCTTTTGCTACGAAACCTTTTGGTACTTCTACTCCTTTTGGCGCACAGACAGGGAGTTCTATGTTTGGGGGCACTTCAACTGGTGTGTTTGGTGCACCTCAAACTTCTTCACCTTTTGGTGCTTCACCACAAGCGTTTGGGAGCTCTACTCAGGCTTTTGGAGCATCTTCTACCCCTTCATTTGGCAGTTCAAATTCACCTTTTGGTGGTAAGTACCTTTTATTTATGTTACTGCATTAACTATACCAGGGCTGGAATATACTATGTGTTTATATCATGTGAGAGATACATTGATAGGCTTCATGGAATAGGATCTACTTTCTCTCAGTAGGACTTGGAGGGTAGCAATATCCAAGTTTTTTGGTCTTCAAAAGATTTGTTACTACTTCCAAAATTAGTAGTCTTTTGGGTTTTCTTTGTGACAGTACTAGCAGCTCCTGATTTGGTCTAGTTTGTTTGTTTTCTTTAGGCTACAATTTCTCATTAGTCTTTTGATGTATCTCCTTTGTGCACTTTTTCTAACGAAGACTGATCAATCTTTTCTTACAGGCACCTCTACGTTTGGTCAGAAGTCTTTTGGCCTCTCAACACCTCAGTCAAGTCCTTTTGGAAGCACCACACAACAATCACAGCCTGCCTTTGGAAACAGCACTTTTGGTTCATCAACACCTTTTGGTGCCTCAACCACGCCTGCCTTTGGTGCCTCTAGCACGCCTGCCTTTGGTGTCTCAAACACTTCCGGGTTTGGAGCCACAAACACACCCGGATTTGGTGCCACAAACACAACAGGGTTTGGTGGCAGTAGCACACCTGGGTTTGGGGCATCAAGCACGCCTGCCTTTGGCTCCACAAACACGCCTGCTTTTGGTGCTTCAAGTACTCCTTTATTCGGCTCCTCGAGCTCACCTGCATTTGGTGCGTCACCTGCTCCAGCCTTTGGTAGCTCTGGCAATGCATTTGGCAACAATACCTTCAGTTCTGGAGGTGCTTTTGGTTCATCAAGCACTCCTACGTTTGGGGCATCTAACACTTCTGCCTTTGGGGCATCAAGTTCCCCATCTTTTAATTTCGGTTCTTCCCCAGCTTTTGGACAGTCTACCTCAGCATTTGGTAGCAGTTCCTTTGGTTCTACACAATCTTCCTTAGGTTCTACACCATCTCCCTTCGGAGCCCAAGGTTCTCTAGCTAGTCCTATGCAATTACAAATTATAAGTGAAAGTTCGCACCCGTTAAATGGTAACTAAGTATGTTCACATGTTTTGTTTTGCAGGTGCACAGGCTTCGACTTCAACATTTGGGGGTCAATCAACTATCGGGGGTCAACAAGGGGGGAGTAGGGTTATTCCTTATGCACCTACAACTGACACAGCGTCAGGCACTGAAAGCAAGTCTGAAAGACTACAATCTATATCTGCCATGCCTGCACACAAAGGGAAAAACATGGAGGAGCTTAGGTGGGAGGACTACCAGCGAGGAGATAAAGGTCATATGCCAAACAAATCCATGATATTCGTTCGTCTAAAGGTTAGATGTTTGTACTTTATTTACCAAAATATTGACTCTCTTGTTGTTCAATTTTCAGGAGGACAACGTTCTACTGGTCAATCTCCTGAAGGTGCTGGATTTGGTGTAACAAATTCTCAGCCAAGTATATTCTCTACGTCACCAGCGTTTAGCCAGACACCTGTGAATCCAACAAACCCTTTTTCACAGACGACTCCAACAAGTAACACAAATTTTTCCCCCTCCTTTAGTCAACCCACTACCCCATCCTTTGGTCAACCCACTACCCCATCCTTTAGGTCAACTGTATCAAATACTACATCCGTTTTTGGATCATCCTCTAGTTTAACAACAAACACATCGCAGCCACTTGGTTCATCAATATTTGGTTCTACTCCTGCACATGGGTCAACTCCAGGATTTAGCATTGGTGGATTTAACAACAGTCAGTCATCTCCGCTGTTTGGTTCAAACCCCTCATTTGCACAAAATACCACTCCTGCATTCAGCCAGACTAGTCCTTTGTTTGGACAGAATACCACTCCTGCATTAGGACAGTCTAGTTCTGTGTTTGGACAGAATACCAATCCTGCACTTGTACAGAGCAACACTTTCAGTACACCTTCCACTGGCTTTGGGAACACGTTTTCAAGCTCTTCATCCTTAACTACAAGCATCTCCCCCTTTGGTCAAATAACGGTTAGTTTTTCTGTAACTAATTTAAATGCCAGTTCACTTCAGAGTTGATGTCTCTTTCACTTCCGTTTGAGTTATGTAGGGATTTCTAATATGAGTTTATTTTTGCAGCCTGCTGTTACGCCCTTTCAATCAGCTCAGCCAACTCAACCATTAGGTGCTTTTGGTTTCAACAACTTTGGTCAAACCCAAATAGGTATGTGAATCAGTCAAAGGCACCCTGAATATTATCATCTTGAATACTCGAAGCCAAGTCTTGTATGTTTATGTTTCTGAAGCTAATACAACTGACATTGCAGGTGCAATGGGAACTTTTAGCCAAGGAAACTTTAAGCAACAGTATGGTCTCTCTGACCTCAGTGTTTCCGACTCTTATTTCCGACTAGATACCACTAGTTTAATTGTACTTTGGAAGTTGCGTCTCTGGAGCTTAATTCTTTTCTTTTTGTTTTGTTTTGTTGACAGGCCTGCATTGGGTAACTCTGCTGTTATGCAACCAACTCCTGTTACAAACCCATTTGGAACACTTCCTGCTTTGCCTCAGATTTCAATTGCTCAAGGTGGAAATTCACCTTCGATTCAGTATGGTATCTCCAGCATGCCTGTAAGTTTTTCTGCCTTTTTCAACACCCACACACACCACCCTTTTTCTTCATAACTTCTTTCCAAATTTGAAGCAAATAAAATATAGATATTCTCAAAGATACAATGTTACAGAAACAAATGACTACTCCATGTTATTACCCTGAATATTTTCCTTTCTTCTCAGGTCGTTGATAAGCCTGCTCCTGTTAGAGTATCACCACTCCTAACTTCTCGACACCTTTTACAAAGGCGGGTCAGGCTACCAACAAGAAAGTACCGTCCTAGTGATGATGGTCCAAAGGTATGTTTTTCTATTTTCTGAATTTTGGCTTTGTCTTGAATATTTCAGTCTTTAGTGATGTTTACTGAAGGTCTTTCTACCTGTTTGTTTCACCAATGTTTGTCCAGGTTCCATTCTTCAGCGATGAAGAGGAGAATTCCAGTACACCAAAGGCTGATGCGTTTTTCATTCCAAGGGAGAACCCTAGAGCTTTATTTATACGCCCAGTTGAAAGGGTAAAATCAGAACATCCAAAGGATAGCCCGACCCCACTGCAGGAGAACGGTAAGCTTCCCTTTTTTTTTTCATTCATTGGCTTATTTATTGCAAGATTTAGAGCTTTGTTTCAATTGCAAAAAGAAGCTTTTCATTGTCCCAATAGCTCGGAAGATGATCTGCTTGCATATTAATATAGTGGCTGAATTTGATCATATCTGACCCCTTATTACATTTGAAATTCAGGTAAGAGGTCGAATGGGGTTACTAATGGAGCCAACCATGAGAGTGAGTATTTTAAATATGCATTTGTAACAAAATTGTGATTAAAGTTTGTGCATTGGTGAGGCCATTCACTGACTCTACTGTTAATATGTGCAGCTAAGGATAACGGTGCAATTCGTGAAGCTCCCCCGGTAAAAGTCAATCAGAAACAGAACGGGACACATGAAAATCACGGAGGCGACAAAAACGGTTCACACAGTTCACCAAGTGGAGCAGATATTGAGTCATTAATGCCGAAGTTGCATCACTCTGAATATTTCACAGAGCCTCGGATCCAAGAACTGGCTGCAAAAGAAAGGGTTGAACAGGGTTATTGCAAGCGGGTAAAGGACTTTGTTGTTGGGAGACACGGTTACGGGAGCATAAAGTTTCTAGGAGAGACGGATGTGTGTAGACTCGACCTGGAAATGGTGGTTCAGTTCAAAAACCGGGAAGTGAATGTGTACATGGACGAGAGCAAAAAACCGCCGGTGGGTCAAGGATTGAATAAGCCTGCGGTGGTAACTTTGCTGAACATAAAATGTATGGACAAGAAGACCGGCACGCAAGTGATGGAAGGCGAGAGATTGGACAAGTACAAGGAAATGCTCAAGAGGAAAGCTGGGGAACAAGGAGCTCAGTTTGTGTCTTATGATCCTGTGAATGGCGAGTGGACTTTCAAGGTCGAACATTTCAGTTCCTACAAGCTTGGAGATGAATATGATGTGTAGAAAAGGACCAAAGTCGTTGTCATATGTAGACTAGTGTCTCGATTATTTTTTATTTTTTTTACCTTGTGGGGTTTTGTCTATTGGTCTTTTGCAATATAATGTCAAAATGATACGTCTTTTACCTCATTGGCTCAACCTGGAAAAATTCAATATTCATTTTGTTGTTTTCGCCAATTAATATAATAATATCTCACTAAGAAGCAGAAAAAAAAAATAGAGTCGTGGAGGACACAAAACTGGTCTCACCAGTTGTTTCGTGGTTTCTTCTAAAGATATTATTAGTTCCTAATTTATAAAAAATTTTGATGACTTTAATCACATCCTAAAAAGTAAATAAAAGAAAGATTATAAACTATTTAGAGAATTTTTTATAATTTTATTGATTAGCTTTTATAATTTTGTAAAATTTCTCAAATAATTTTTCTATTTTAATAATATTTTTCATGACTTTCTATGACTTTATTTTGTGAAAAAAATGTAGAAAGTTATGAACCAATAACATAATAATTCAAATCATTAACAATCAGAAATTATTATATTTTAATTGAATAACACAAAACTTTTACTGATTTTATAAGAGTATGAATCTAATAACTCCAAATTTATGAAGATTTTAGATTACTTTTTACAAATCTTATTTGAATAACATAAACTTTAACATATTTTTAAAAAGTCTTGATTGAATATCAACAGATTCTACATAACACTTTAAATCACTAACTTTTTTTTTGAAATCATATATAAACCAATAACACCCCCTAATTGTATACCTAAACTAAAAATAATTTAGACAAAACAAAGATGGGAGAGAGAGAGGAAGTGAAACTGTTGGGAACATGGTACAGTCCGGTCGTGATAAGAGCAAAGATCGCTCTTCGTCTCAAATCGGTTGATTATGATTACGTTGAAGAGGATTTGTTCGGATCTAAGAGTGAGCTTCTTCTCAAATCGAACCCTATTTTCAAGAAAGTCCCGGTTCTCATCCACAACACTAAACCGGTTTGTGTATCTCTTAACATCGTTGAATACATCGACGAGACGTGGAACTCATCTGGATCGTCCATTCTTCCTTCTCATCCTTATGATCGTGCCCTTGCTCGCTTCTGGTCTGTCTTTGTTGATGACAAGGTCAGTTTTTTTTGTGTCTTTTTTTTCTGATGTCCAACAAATTTAATTTATGAGTGATCAGTAATACTTTATGCAATAAAATTTTGATATTTTTAGCGAGATACTAATAATTATATCTTATTTTTTGAATGACAAAAACTTATTGTTTATGCATATCTAAATTGTTGAAAATTTGAAATTAAATGGACCATGCAAATATGCAATATGAAGTGTGGAAAATTCGGCTTAAAATAATTGAAATCTAGTCCTTTTTCCCATTGTTTCAACAAAAACAGAACTATTTATTTATCACTCTAAATAATTTGATGGATGATTGAAATTGGTCCCAAATATCTTCAATGAGTTTTAAACTTGATCATTATAAAATCAATTAGGATGTTCCTACCATGAAATAATCAATATTTTATCAAGAAGAAACCATTAAGCTTAATTTTGATTTAGAACAAATTTGTATCACACTATTTTCGCTAATTTTCCATTTCAAGAATGCAGTGGTTACCGACTTTGATGGCAGCTGTGGTCGCTAAATCGGAAGAAGCAAAAGCAAAAGGCATGGAAGAAGTGGAAGAAGGGTTGTTGCAACTAGAAGCTGCGTTTATTGCTCTAAGCAAAGGGAAATCTTTTTTTGGCGGTGAAACAATCGGGTTCATAGACATTTGCCTTGGAAGCTTTTTAGTTCTCTTAAAAGCTAGAGAGAAGCTTAAAAACGAAAAGATTTTAGACGAATTAAAAACTCCTTCTCTTTATAGATGGGCCAACCAGTTTTTGTCAAATGAAATGGTGAAGAATGTGGTGCCGGATATTGATAAAGTCGCCAAGTTTATAGAAGAGTTTGAGGATAGAGCTCAATATATCCGGTGCTTCTAGATCTTGAGATCATCACAGAAATCGTTAGAAAAGAGTGGAGGTTTAGTCTTGGCTTCAAAGTCAAACTTGTTATCTCCAAAAACAGAGTTTCATATGGTTTATTCATATGTTAGTTAATCTAAAAGAAGAACATGGTTCTATTTCTCATTTGCTAAAAATCTTTTATAACTAATTAAAAATATTATGCTGGGACATATTCAACAATAGAACAAGTGTCTGTCACTATTCAGCAAAATAGTTGTTAGGAGATCTCGGGATTACGAGATCGTTGTGAAATATATTTCCTTATTGTTATTAGGAAACATAATATTTGTGTATATCTTCCTATTATTAAATAAGATATTTAGAATTATCCTAAATGTAAAAAACTTGCTAAACAAATTATATATTTGTATAAATAAACCTCCTATTAGGCTAATCAATAAAATTGAGAGAAACTATTACATTTCCTCCGTGCTTATTTCCTTCTTAAAGTGCAAAAATAAACTTTGATGGAGTGAGAATATATGACATGCTTCTTCTTCTTTCTTCACTTATGTATTATCCTTACATATTAAGGGTCAAAGGTGAAAACAAAGAAAACATGACCGATGAAGGCGCTACTTCACAAAGACACAAGACTTTCGATGTGATTTGGGTAAACATTCATGGTGTACATATACTTGTCAGAAAGTCTAACTTCATCACCCACAGTTTCGACTTCTCTAATACTGTTTCTCCTGAAATCAAAATATAGAATATAAACCGATTTAGAAAACCAAAAAGGTGAAAAATAAGCTCACCAGCATTACTAACATCTTTGAAGTGTAGCTTTTTGTTCTGTATTGGGTCCATTTCAGAAAGTGGTAACGAGAGAGGTTACCAAAATTAGGGTTTGTCAATTGATAACTTCCCACACAAGTAAATTGACCATCGGAACTATTCTTGTCTACGGGATACGAGAAAACGAACAGAATGTCACCTTTTCGGACGGTTAGCAGTACAGAAGGCCGCGATGCCAAGGACCCAGTCGCAAAGGAGTTGATGAAATTTTGACTGGTGGTGTTGGCCGACCAGAGCTTAGAGACGGAGCGAAATCTCCCAACCGATTTCGCAGGAAGTCTTGAGAGTATCTCAATGGTTAAATCCAAAGGAACATGGTCTGATTGAGATGTATCATTATCACGTGAGGACATTGTCGAAGAAGATTATGTTCTTCTCTCGATCTTTCCCGTCTTCTCTTCCATGGTCTATCGCTCCAGTTTTTCACTTTCTCTGAACCCTAATTGAGAATACTCATTTGATTATTAATATAATATTATAATCTTAATGTTATTTTTACAAAATTAGGGAACTTTGTCGTAAAGTTTAATTTGGTAAAATTCCAAAAATAAATTCAAATTATTTTTTATTTGAATGTTTAATACCCAAAAAATATTAGAAACCTAAAGCGTCTCTCATTAATATTTTGGAAACTTATCAATTTACATTAGAAGTTTATAACTATATTCAGTTGTAAACTTATACAAGTTAATATTAATAAACCTAAAATTCAATTTTTTTTTTTAATAATTATATGTATTTATATCTTATACAAGTTAATATTAATATACTCCATGATAATAACAAAAAATATATTTGATAAATTAAGTTATGTTTATAAAAAAATAGTCAAAAGCTAGCACAAGGAAACAAAACGATTGTGCCCTAAGCCCTAAGTTAACAATTTGTCTTCATATATCTCGAGAGAAAAGAGTGGGCAAGCGTAGATAGTTAAAAACTTAGTTTGAAATTTGTAAGAATAATGACGACAATGTCAGATCTTTCTGTGGATTTGGTAGGGGAGATACTCTCTAGGGTTCCGCTAACATCTCTGAGCGCAGTGCGATGTACTTGCAAATCGTGGAACACTTTATCTAAGCATCAGATTTTTGGTAAAGCAGAATTAGCAGCGACTAAGCAGTTTTTGGGGTTCACTGTGATGGATTATAAGGTTTGTTCCTTGAGATTCGATCTCCAAGGAATCCGCAACGACGGTGATGACTTTGTTGATCACGGTAAATCCGGTTTAAAAATAAGGAATAAAGCGGTTAAGAAAAATCACGGTAACGGACTTCACCGGAAAACTGGCCGATGCCACATTGTCGAAAGAAGTGAACTTAACCAAGTTGAAGTATATGACGTCTTTCACTCCGACGGCTTATTGCTATGCGTTACCAAGGACCACTGGAGGCTCGTGGTATGGAACCCGTATTTGGGGCAAATCAGATGGATTCGAGCCAGAAAACAATTCGGCTAATCTAACATGTTTAGTCTGGGATACAACAACAGTAATCGTAACCACAAAATCATGAAGTTTCTTATGTTTATGACAAAACAGCATGTCCACAATACTCAGAAATCTATGATTTTAACTCCAGTTCATGGAGGCTGGTTGAGATCAATCCCGTCTGGTTTTTACATAGCGACCGCGTGTCTTTGAAGGGAAATACTTACTTTTTTGCTCAAGATTTACTAAAGGATGCAAAGATTGAGAATTATTTACTCTGTTTTGATTTTACAGCAGAAAGATTTGGACCGCATCTTCCTCTGCCGGTTCACTCTTATGATGACGTGACTCTATCTTGTGTCAGACAAGAGCAGCTTGCTTTGTTATATGGGAACAACGAGACAGATGATTCATTAGAGATTTGGATTACAAATCAGATTGATCCCAATGCAGTGTCGTGGAGCATATTTTTGAAAGTGGATATCAAACCGCTTATTGGTTTTCCAAAAGACTTCGATCCTGGGAGCTTCTTCATTGACGAAGAGAAGAAAGTCGTTGTGGTTTACGATTTGGACGGACATTTATATAGTACCAAGAAGAACTGTGCCTACCAAAGGCTTTACATCATTGGAGAAGATGGATACTTCACATCTGTAAAAATCAAATGCTCTGACTCACCTGAATTCTCTGCTTATGCTCCAAGTTTAGTGACATACAAACCAACCAACTACGCAAAATGAAAAGAAAAAGGAAGAATAAAAGAAGAAAGATGCAGATTACTTCTTAGTTCCATTTGCAATACTTTTTTTGTTACGTATTTTTTTGCATCGTCTCCTGTTTTCATTCATTGTCTTTCATTTCCTTTTGAACATTTATTAATTTGTTTTTTGCTATTTATCATCTAACTAAGTATTTAGATTTATCATGATATTTTAGGCTTTTTTTCAATTGTTAGTATCAAATTTTTCAATATAAAACAAATTATATCTACCACAATGCAGATTCGTCTTGATGTTCTTTGTGATTGTCTTGGCATTCTCTATATGTTTTTGTGGAAGCATCGGAGTTTTAGATTAGATATGATTAACGTAGGAGTTCATGTAGAAGTAGAGAGATGTGTTGTAATTTATAAAAGAGGCTTCATGATAAGATAGCTTTTGTTGTTTGTCTTCACTTCCATGGTTCATTGTCTTCCTTTTCCATTGATGTGCTGGTGAATCACAAAGATACTCATGCATTTTTCAATCCTAATTTTGGCATATGTAAGTTTTTTTCAATTTTGTTTGCTTTTTAATCCAGGCATTGGATGAAAACAGAGAGAATTCAGGGCTAAAGAAAGCCTTTGATTTTTTTTTTTTGTGTGTGTGTCAAAACAGATAATAACCTTTTGTTTTTGGGTCGTTTAATTGCTATATGATGCATCAAATCTTGTAAACAAGAGTGATTCCAAGAAGGTGGAAGTATTTCCGCATGATTACGGTTGTTGCTTCACAAAATAGGAGACGGCTTGTTTCCTCTGCCGAACCATTGACATGTAAAGGTAAATGTTCATGTTTTGAGTGATTGATTGATTCAAGCCTTAATTAGCATGTTTATATTCTCTTTTCCATATCATCAACTAACATTCATACCAGTTGTTTCTAAGAGATTTAGTCGCTGGCATGAACTAATATATATGCAATAGTATAGAGGCACACAAATAAAAGATTTGATCGGATAAAGATCATAAGAAAAATCAGAGACATAAAGAACATGCATCATATAAAATAAATGTAATTGAAAGGGATAACAAAGAAAACATTTGATAAGCATTGACCTATGAAGGCGCTACTTCACAAAAACACGAGACTCTTGATGTGATTTGGGTAAACCTTCATGTTGTACATATAGTCTTTAACAAATCCATAGCGGCTTCTAAATTCATCACCCACAATTCCTTCAACCGAGACTTCTCTAATACTGTTTCTCCTCGGATCAAAATATAGTAGATAAAACGATTCAAACAATATCGATGGTGCAAAAACAATCTCACCAGCATCACTAACACCATAAAAGCTTGGCTTTTCTTTCCGTATTAGGTCCATTTCAGAAAGAGTCAAAAACGCGATTATGCGTCCATTCGTGTCTATCTCCATTCGTCAAAATCCATATATCAATAGACGGGAATTTAAAAGTCTTAACTAGGGCTAACCTTCCCACATAAGGTACCATATAACAACTTTTCCTATAATAACCCTCTGGAAGTTTGATCTGGTTGAACTTTTCAGATCTAACGTCTAAGCTCATTAGTTTGCGTTCCACTTCAATACCATCACCAACATAAACAGTTGCTCCATAGTACATGACTCCATTAATTAGTATATGCATCCCCCACAACGTATAGTAGATCGATGCCTAGGGACACCGTTGGTTATTATTCTCCATGATCTTAGTCCTTAAGCTCCCAGTGTACGAATGCAAATCTTCGAGTCTCTCTAGTAACATGTAGTAGTACAATGATTCAAGTTTTCAATCAATCTGATCATATTTACGCTACCATTCTTGATTAGATGCTTATCCTGCTCAAAAATGTATTCAGATATATATTAACAATTACTTTTGAATGGTATCAAATATTTATTAACTAATTCTTTTTAATAATTTAATCCAATTAAATTTTAACTTTTTAATGGATTCAAATATATACTCATTCTTTATTTAGTGTTAAAAAAAAAAAAGTAGCTCAACTGGAAATGTATGTAAATTATATATTAAAAGCTGACCCGGGTCTAGAGGATGTATGGAAAGCCAATAGCATCGTTTCGAACATTGCAATAATATTGTGTGGTGACAAGCAACACATGATATGTCCGTTTAGAAACAGACAAAATAAGAAGAAGAAGAAAGAGTCGTGGAGGATTCTTCATTCTTCCTCATCCTCTTCTTCACCGATTCATTAGAAACCAAATTACAAAAAAAAACGTCTATACACAAAAAAACAAATGGGAGAGAAAGAGGAAGTGAAACTATTAGGAGTATGGTACAGTCCATACGCCATAAGACCTAAGATCGCTCTTCGTCTCAAATCAGTGGATTATGATTACGTTGAGGAAAATCTGTTTGGATCCAAGAGTGAGCTTCTTCTCAAATCAAACCCGGTTCACAAGAAAGTCCCTGTTCTCCTCCACAACAACAAACCGATTGTCGAGTCTCTCAACATCGTTGAATACATTGATGAGACGTGGAACTCATCTGCACCGTCCATTCTTCCTTCACATCCTTATGATCGTGCTCTTGCTCGCTTTTGGTCTGACTTCGTTGATAACAAGGTTTGGTTTCTTTCTTTTCCTTTATCCAACAATTTCAATTTCTTATTATTTCTTTCAGTTTTCTTTTGATGGAATTTTTTGGAACTTTTTTATTATTATTGTTACATTCCAATGAATTTATCTTTCGTGCATGGATTATCTTGGGGATATATACTTAGATCGTCCTATTTGAGTGATTTATATATGACAAAAATAAAAGAGTAATGTTGTATTACATAATACGTGGATATAAACTCGGATGAAGACACATTACCAATACTATCACAAGCTAGTCAACTCAGGTCTAATGAAATCCAGTAAATACTTCTTCTAGTAGTAGCATATAAGTTTGTTCTGGTATACATTATTAGTCCTAGATAATCATACATTATTTCTAACATAAAAATGTCCTAATTCTTATCCATAAATTTAAATAAGAATCATCAGGCTTACAAGAGAACGACATTTGTTTGATTACTCTGACACTAGACCACATTTGTTTGTTTGCGTCTCCGTTGGTGTTTCTATGCTACGGTGAATAGGATTTTATGATATAGGGACGCAATTCAAACATAAATAAACAATTGTAGCTTATATATTATTCAAAAACTAAAAATGCAGTGGTTTCCGGCGTTGAGAATGGCGGCGATCACTAAATCGGAAGACGCAAAAGCGAAAGCCATGGAAGAAGTGGAAGAAGGGTTGTTGCAACTCGAGGATGCGTTTGTTTCTATAAGCAAAGGGAAACCCTTTTTCGGCGGTGAAGCAATCGGGTTTATGGATATTTGCTTTGGAAGCTTTGTGGTTCTCTTGAAAGCTAGAGAAAAGTTTAAAGCAGAAAAGCTTTTAGACGAATCAAAAACTCCTTCTCTTTGTAAATGGGCCGACCGGTTCTTGTCCGATGAAACGGTGAAGAATGTGGCACCGGAGATCGAAAAAGTAGCTGAGTTTCTACAAGAACTTGAGGTTAGAGCTCAATCCGCAGCTTCAAGATCTTGAGATCATCTTAGAAATGTATTGCAATGCAATTGTGTTTTGTGTACATGTAAAACGAAAATAAGTTGAAGTTTTAAAGTGTTGTGTTCAGTCTATGCTAGGATTTATGACGCGGTGTATGGGCTACGGACTATTTTCAGTTTATGTTTATCGAAAATATAAGGGTCAGCCCAAGATTATTAGGGGTCGTCCCCCCTTTAACATGGAAATCTATTTAATTCGGGATCATAATTATTTTTGGTAACTGAGATAATTTTGGAAATTTTTCAAAAATCTTTTTAAAAAACTTGCTTTAATATTAAGTTTCTATTGGGTTTTCACTTTTCAGACCTTCACATCTTTCTTAACCAATATGAGCCCGCCGGGATAATGTGCTTTCACATCGAAAGTTAAACGACTTATCTTGACCACTAGTACAATTTGTCTAATAGTAGTACTTAATTGACCACTAGTCCTAATTAATCTACTAATTTTTCTGTTTTACATTTTAATTAATCTGCTAGTACTAAATTGTCCTCCATGGACCCTCTTCATTGCATCTGCTCCTGATAAGCCAAAAATTTTAATATCTTGAACCAATCAAATTTCTCTGGTCAGAGAGATCTAGTAGCACGAATATATTTATTAACAAAAAAGCTAACAATTATTAGAGAAAATTAAGTAACTACCAAAAAGAGTAACATTGACAAATACTTTCACAAACTCAAAAAAAGAAAGATATGAAAAATGAGTAATAATAATTTTAAAATAATAAAATACCTTTTCTGTAAAATAGACAAGGTCCCAAAGACCCAGCTCAAGTCCAGCTCTCTGTATTCATTAAGTTACCTTCTAAACATTCACACCATCTCTTTCTCTAACAATGGAGATTTTTCAAAAGGCCAAAGCCGTTCGTCTACGGAGCCATCACGACAAGTACCTAGTCGCCGATGAAGACGAAGAATCTGTAACTCAAGAACGTAACGGCTCAGCAGGTGCAGCCAAATGGACCGTTGAGATAATCCCAGGCTCAACAAATCTCATCCGTCTCAAAAGCGCTTATGGCAAATACTTAACAGCGTCTAACAAACCGTTTCTTCTTGGAGCCACCGGAAAAAAAGTTCTACAGACTAAACCTAGTCGTCTTGACTCGTCTTTAGCTTGGGAACCGATTAGAGATTCTGCTTTGGTTAAGCTCAAGACTCGTTATGGTAACTTCCTTCGTGGTAACGGTGGTTTACCTCCCTGGAGAAACTCTGTTACTCATGATATTCCTCATAGATCGGCCACTCAAGAATGGGTACTTTGGCATATAGATGTCGTTGAGATCCTCCCTGCAAACGCAAACTCCGATCACCACCACCAGCACCTGCAGCTGCAGCAACCTCCGTCGCCGCTTCATCATTCTGATTCTCTTGATTTCACACCTGGATCTCCTTCCAGATCTGACCGTTTCTTTAGACAAGAGGTGATTTTTTTTTTTTTGTTATCATTTTTTGTGCTGATGATTCGTTGACTTGATGTTTTGTGTGTGGTAGTCAACGGATTCACTGGCGGTTGGATCGCCGCCGAAATCGGAAGGGAGAGTGATATACTACCATGTGGCGGATGATGATGATGATGTTGAAGATGACTCTGTTGAGGTAAGTTCGTTTACTTTCAAAGGAAATGGTGTTGAAGAGCTGACTATGAGATTGAAAGAAGAGAGCAATGTCGAAGACGTTATCGTTTGTACTCGTAGTCCGTTGAACGGGAAGCTTTTCCCATTGCGTCTTCAACTTCCACCTAACAATGCTGACATGACTGTTGTCTTAGTGCCAAAATCATCAAAAAGTGAGTCTCTTTTGGTCCTAATTTCAAGTCAAGTCGTTGCATTGTCACTGATGTTCTCTGTTTTCTTGGATTTAACAGTAGCAGAAAAGTTCATCAAGTGAGATCTTTCTTTTGAAGCTGAGCTGTGAAGTGAAGGCTTTGGCTGCAATTGGTTTGTTGCTACTAAGAAAGGATTTGGATTGACTTAGAGATACTGCTTGATTACCAAACTTATGATTTAGAGATACCATTCTTTCCCTTTTGTCCAACTCTAATGCTCAATCTCTTTCAATTACTGCGACTAGTTTTTTTTTTGCTACCAGTAGTCTAAACAAGAGCAGGATCCATCTTTGAAGTGATGGAAACGAACACGATCTCTCACGATGATCTCAGTGTTGAAGACTTTTGAGATCAGTTTAGTAACCTCGTGGCAATCGTTGCAGACACGTAGATTCTTGAATATACGGATTGGAGTCTGAGGTGGTAAGTTTATCAGACCAAAAGCAATGGCAAGTCTTTCACTGTGCAGCCTAAGGGAATACTCTTTGCTACCATCATTGGTGGCATCCACTAAAGGTGCTTGAGAGCGATCCGGTAAATAACCAATTGATCTTAGCCTGTCGTCGATCACCTTCAACTGTTGGTATATCTGTTTGGTCTGAGGATGCGACGTGTCTCCTGCGAAAAACTCGTGGGAGATGCCATTTATCTCAATAGAACTGCATCCAGGCTCTTTTCTAATTCCATGTTCACTCATTAGTTTTCTAACGATTCCAACATCGTTCCAGCGGCTAGCTGATGCATAAACTCTAGACAACAGTACATATGCACCACTGCAGTTACCATTGGAGCTTTCGTTATCTTCCTTTGTTCCAATAATATTTCTAGCAATTTCTTCACTTAGCTCCACACTAGCACCCTTTTTGCAACAAGCATCAAGGAGACTTCTCCATATCACTGCATCTGGTTTCATTGGCATGCTCATTACCATGTCAATAGCTTCAGTAATGTAGCCTGCACGAGCAATAAGGTCGACGATGCAACCGTAATGCTCCAACGCAGGTTCGATGCAATAATCTCTGACCATCATGTCAAAATACTGGCGCCCTTTGTTTACAAAGCCTCGGTGGTTGCAGGCGATGAGCAAGCCAACAAACGTGACTGAGTTCGGTCTAACATTCTCTCTTTTATCCACCATACGGTCGAAGAAATTCATGGCTTCCTCAGCTCTTCCATGTGTAGCAAACCCTAGAATCATTGCATTCCATGAAGCTAAGTCACGTTTTTGCATCCCCTGAAACACTTGCTCAGCCATTCTCAACGACCCGCATTTGCAATACATTTCGATCAACGAGTTCTTAACCAAAACATCCATAGCAACATCGACATCACATTTTCGCAGCAGAAACGCATGTGCCCAAGTACCTAGTGACAAAGATCCAAGACCAGCACACGCACTCAAAACACTCTGCATCGTATAACCATCTGGTTCAAACGATCTCTGCATCTCTCTAAACAGTTGTAACGCAGAATCATACTCCCCAAACCGAACCAGAGCATCGATCATCGAATTCCACGAAACAAGACTTCTCTCAGGCATTTCATCAAACACTTTCCGTGCTAAATCCAAACACCCACAAGACCCATACAAATGAATCAAACCATTATTAACATACACATCTCCACCAAACCCATGTTTCACAATCTGACAATGAACTTGCTTCCCTTCGGAGAACCCGAATATATAAGCGCAAGCTTTCAATACAAACGGAAACGTATGCTTATCCGGTGAAGATTCACCTCTCTCTAACATTTTCCGGTAAAGCATAAAGGCTTCTTCTTTCCTTGAAACATCATGAGCACATGCTCTTATAAGAGTGTTCCACATGAAAGAGCTATGGTTTTCGATGGAGTCGAAAACCCGGAACGCGTAATTGACGTCGGAGAAGGAGGAAGAGAGCTGGAGGATTTTGCCGTAGAGAAACAGAGTTGCGGGTTCCTCAGGGTAAGTAGTACGGAGAGTGAAGGCGTGAAGTTGCTTGAGCTGAGACATGTCTGAACATGTTTCTGCTAAGGAGAAAATACGTTGGTGATGGTTACCGGCGGTGGAGGCTGAGGGAGAACTTGCCGGTGGGATATGAGGAGATAATGGGTGGACCAGAAGACCGATAGACATTGGATGGTAATAAGTTATAGTTGTTGGAGGTGAAACGATAATTGAACGAACAACCATACTTTAAGTTTGGAATTCGTGAAAAAACCAATGTTTTTAAACCGAACCGGATGGCAAACCGGATGGCAAGCAAGACTACTCATCGAGTCATTGGATTAACCGAGAGTCAATTAATATTTTTAAAAAATATATTTAGAATGATTATCTAATTTAATTAATTTACTAGATTTTAATTTACGGTAAACCGCAAAACTATATTTAAAATAAAATAAATTATAATATAATTCGTTTAATTGATCAATAGATTTTACAACCTATTGTTTTATATATTTAAAATGTACAATTTTTATTTATATTACAATTTTATAGTAATTATTTTGTAATATATATAGAAAGAAAACGTAGAACGGTAGCATGAACCCTATCCAACTGGTAACAGCTTGACTGGCCAAGGCTTACATTGGAGGATTTCTGTCGCAACCACCAAAAACCACTCAAGACACTCCAAGCTTTGCTATTTAGTATCGAATATGTATTCTGAATATCCTACAAATAGAATATACATAATTGGTCTCCAAGCTGTTACATAGATCCATAAAAATGTTACATTACTTGGTCTCCAAGCTTTGTATCCTCCATATACATTGTCAAAAAACAATTCTTAATCTCTTTGATCATGATACACTTTATTATCTTAAAGTTGTATGGACATTTTTCGATCCATTCATATGAGAACATTATGATATAATTCATACACGAAAATGTTTACAACATTACAAAAAAATAAAAATTATTTTAGTAGTATGGTAGAAAACTATAAATTAATGACTGATAAATCATATCTTTTGGTACATTTACGCAGAAATACTATTTTCCATCGCAAAATTTAATCAATATTAAAAGAAAAATCCTAAAACTTATATATAATTTTTTTTTTCTGTTTTGGTCAACCATACTATTATTTCTATAGGATACAAATACATAAATAAGCAAGACATAAGATAACACCATATCATTATTTGGGACTTTATGTTTTTGGACAAACCATTATTTGGGACTAATTAAAACACATTAAAACCCCCTTTTTCGGTTTACAAATCTTATCTATCTTCTTTTGTATTTTAACCTCATCAAGTCCTTCTCCCTTCACGGTTAGCAAGTCGCTTTGTATATTATATGTTACAGAACTAACTCCTAACAAAAAGGAAAAATACATTTATATAGATTTTTAAATATTATAGTGTTATTGAAATGTTTTCTATGTAAACTATATATTTAGTAGCAACTATATATATAAAAAAATGGTTTATTTTGGCTCCACAAAACTATTCGATTGTGTTTGTGTACCTTTACGGCTATTGATATAGTCTAACGTTTTTTCCCTAGCTCTTTCATCAGTAGATCCAAACTTGAATGTATATTCTTCCTATCAAACAAAAGAGAAATTGTATTAAAATCCTAGGGAATTCATTGTATAAGAAATCCAAGGTGCTAAATATGTAAAACTACATGTATAATTTTCCTTTTTAACGGCTTTTAAAAAAATTAACGAACCATTTATTGAAACAAAGTTCAGAAATTTCAGTAGAGATGATCAAAGCAATGTGACTGCGAGTTTTCAACTTAGTGGCCTGCTTATAACATCTTTTTTATATATTGATCATTAAAATGCACAATTTTGATACATTTATGTAGTGTTACAGGAATATGACACTTATTGAAACATTGTACTATTATAATATAGGTTCCGATATATGTCTAAACAATTGTAAATATTATAACATATCTTAAGAAAAACAAAAGGAAAATTGTGATAATATATATATATATATATATATATCTGAAAGGTTTCAAGAACTTTATATTTAACAATAAAGTTTTCAATAACATAATGAGCAAAATAATTAATAATTGTAAGCATATATTTTTGTGCTAAATTAACCTTTAAATGGAAAAATAATAAAACTAAATTGTTATTGATAGAAAAATATATAAGAAGTTTTCTTTGATCAAATATAAGAAAAAGTAAAAGTAAGTATGGCATATGAAGAAGTCAAAAGTTGTAAAACTTTATGAAATTTTATCATAGGAGACGTGTTATCTTGTAATCCTTGAGATTTTAATGTGTATTAAAACATAAAAATTTAGAATGAATAATAAATCTCTAGAACGAACATAGAAAATGAAAAGAAAAAAATCATGAGCAATATTTCCTTGAAACTTTTTTTTGGTTATTAGAAAAATATGAAGATCACCATAGTACATTTAAGGGTCAATGTTATTTTAAAATATTACAAGAATCATGAACCTAAATCATAACACAAAAGTTTCTAGATTTCATTGATTTTAAGCGACAGTTTCTATTCTCAAAGATTTCATACAAAAGTTTCTTAATCATAACATTCATATTATTCAGAAGTACCTTTCAAAATATAACTCTAAGGTTAAACGAAATCTACTATATAATAAAGGGTAATATTAGTAAATAGCCAAATTCTACAAAGAAAAAAGAAATTAACCATGACTCAGTTTTTTTTAAGTAAATAACTTTTTTTTTTTGGTGGAGTAGAGGTGAAGAACAGACTAAATAACCTTGTAAAGTTATAAATTTTACAAAGGATATATGGAGATCTGAAAAGAAGGCGATGGAAAGAATATGAAGAATAAAAAAAACTATAGCGTGAAATATAACATAAGTGCTTGGTTTAAATAGAAATAGCATGTGATATTTTCATTTATTAATAATATAACATGTGCTTTACAGAAATATTTGAATAACATTTTTTACTAAAGATATCATGAAATATATAGAACATCATTGCAAGAATACATGTGATTCTTTTGAACAGTATGAAATATTAATAAATATACTGATATATGTATTAGTGGCATGATTTTCAAAAACATTACTTGTATTCTTCAATACAGGTTTCAAGAAATCAATGCTTCCATGGAAGGAGAGTTTCATCTATGGAAAATGAGTTGATTTGCTTCAGTGATGGAAAGTGAGTTGTTAATGTCAGCAGAGGACGTTTGGAAAGTGCTCGCGTTAAAAAAATCAGTGGCTCCCAAAAGTGGGTTGTAGCCAGAAACAGTCCAATCATTAGTAAATAGTGTTGATGAAAAATCAAAATCTAGCCAAGAAGGATCCCAAACACCATTGTTGGCACAGACCCCCCAATTATATGTGACCTCCATTGGATCAGCTGGGAAGTAATCGCCTACGGAAAACCCTAACGTGAAAGGATCCATGAGAGAAAATCCGGCTGCAACATCCTTAGAAACCTTGGAAGTAGCAGAAGATCCCCAATTGGAAGCAGTTTCTTGGGAGAAACGGAAACGTAGCCCATTTCGTCAAAGACACCACCAAACCCTAATCTCTGACCTTCAGTTGAAACCATCTTGCGGTTTGAGATGGTGGTGTTGTTGTCTGAAATCCTAAGATGATCATCATCTTCCGTTTCTTTCGGCTTGGGCTTCTTCAAGTTTCTTTTCATTATACTTATATTTTGTTGCTTGACTCCAACTAAGCTAAGTGTTTGCTTGATTGTTTTGTTTCTATTTGCACTCATATGAGAAAATTTGAGATAATCCGTAGATAAACAAACTTTCTTTATTTGAAATTTTATCATTTCAATAGTATGGTAAAAATCAGTGAGAGATACATATTACAACAAACTACGGTTCTTTTTTCTTAAAAATGCATCTACTAGATTTATTTTCGATGAAGCATTATAAGAGTAGAAATATAGAACTTGGGTTTAATCATCAACAATCAGAGAAAAATTCACACACTTTTATAAAATATGAATGCATAGTTAAACGCCATACAATTATTAGTCATAATCCAAATACTTTTTACAAATAAGAAGAAACTAAAAAAACACCATGTCATTACATGGGAATACAACCAAATAGGTACCTAGTCTTTGGTTTTGGGTTATAAAGCTCATCTATCTTTTTCTGAATTTCGGTCTCCTTAATTCCTTCTCCAAACACGCAAAATGCGTTCATTTGTGCATAATAACGTACAGATACAACTCCTAACAAAAAAATAAATACATTTGTAAATTTGTGAACATATTTTAAAATTTGAAAGCCAAATTGCAATGTTTTATATGTAATATATATAAAATGGTTTATTATAGCTTAACATAAGTACATAACCATTAGATTGTGTTAACATACCATCAAAACTATAAATACAGGTTAGAGCTTTTTGCTTGGTATCTTGATTAGTATCTCCTAACGTGAATACCCAATTTCCCTGAAATTCATGATATAAGCAATACATGAGTTTTGTATACATAAAGGATATATATATTTTTATCCATTTATTTAGTTTAAAAAGAATTCTTAAATATCAACTCACCATTTTTTGAAACCTTAAAATTTTAGAATTTCAATAGAGATGGTGAAAACAAAACACTGATTGTAAGTTTGAACCTTAGAACATGTATTTATATTGAATTAAAATCTATATTTTTGATATGTTTATATAGTTACAACAATTTGACACATAATGATATTTAACTTCCGAAATCTGTAAAAG
>Ga0041059_1000611_pt1 | contig 27611 bp, 25 predicted proteins | sample AraColnosormetaG_FD_56232 | JGI IMG/M metagenome (GOLD analysis project Ga0041059, IMG submission 56232) | Arabidopsis roots microbial communities from North Carolina, USA - Col MF nosort | ecosystem: Host-associated > Plants > Roots > Unclassified | place: USA: North Carolina | collected... | reverse complement strand
TTTTTTTTTTTTTTTTTCTGCGTCATACCAACTATTGACAGTTTTACTTTTACCCCTAATATTCGAGATTACAACGAACGCCAGTAAAATTCTTTAAGGGGGTGGGTGGGGGTGTGTGTGTGTTTATTGAACATATGATTTTAATTGAATATGAAATTCTATTTAAATCTAGTGTTATTCAATTGATTGGTTTTAGAATTTTACTAAATTCTACTGTTATTCAATTTGTTGGTTTTAGAATTATGTTAAATTATACTGTTACTCAATATTAAGATTGTTTTATTGGCAATGTGACTTGAGTAGAATTTAAAGGAAATCAAAGATAAAAACAAACAAATCCCACCTTTTATGGTGTGATTGGATAGAATTTGTCAAATACATTAAAATCTTTTATTTTTTGTTCATTTTAATTCTTTTAAATTCAATTATCCTATATTCTCTGTTAAACCCTTATCACTAGGACAAATGGCTTCAACACTAGTTTCTAATAATTTAAAGAGTTCTAGTTTCATTAAATTAAATCATTTATAAATAATATTCTGTAGTTATTTTCAATAAAAATTTGTTAGTAAAATATTATATTTAGTCTCTATCCAGTGACAACAAGTTTTTTTTTTTTTGCAGAATTATCCTTGTCATGCTGATAAGAGGCCTATCGATGAGGCTCTTGAAATTTTTTTTATATGTTATCTTGTGGGCCTGGTATACAGGCTCACATGCGTTTTATATTACCGTGAACAAACTTAACAAGGAAACCTAACCCTGTTTAGGGTTTTAAGATCTTCACTATAAATGCCATCCCCACACATAAACTATCCTCTACCTACCCATAACTCAGAGAAGAGACATCAAAGCAACACTAACTCATCTTTAGAAGATTGTTCTTATTTCTAGTGAAAAATCACAAGGTATGTATAAATTCTTTGTGTAGCTATATATTTCAACATAGATTACCATTGTTAATGTCAAAGTTCATGAACTTGTATGTCAAAATCAATTGTTGGATTGTTTCATGTGTTTAAATTTTGTCATAACTTGTTATCGAAAGTGGTAGAGCTAGACTGAGTTCAATTGAATCCAATAATTTTTATGTAATGTCCGGGCTGACTGTCTCGCTAAGAGCGCACGAAACAGAGATGAACTTTTTTCACATGTAAGCCCTTTTGTTCCGGAGTGGTTGGCTCATGAGGCCAACCTATTCGAACAAGCTTAATAGAGTATGATGTTTTTGCGGTAAAAAAAAAGTCCCTTTTATTCTATTCATATGTCCGAATGGTGACTGCGTTTTGCGGTACGGGAGAAGTGCGGTGCGGTTCAAATAATAACGGAAATACATGGATACATATGTATATGTAGAGATTTTGATACTGTTACAGCACTGTTGCAGTGCGGTTTTGGGTGTGGTCTATGTCACCATTCATGGCCATAATACATTGACACAATAACACTCTTTATTGTTTGTTTTTCATCTGCATATAGTTTTTTACATGCTTTTTTTAGGATCATTCATATGCTCTTTGATTTCCATGGTTTCTCACAATTTAAGAATTTCCTTTATGATTTTTTTACCCCACTTATTCTTTCTTCCATAAGTTTTTTAGAAAAACTCTGATAATAGAGGATTTTCCTTCTTGTGTAACAAATATGACATTAATTTTTTGGCAATTAAGCATTAATAGATTAATATTTTAAGTAAAGATAATTATGAATAAATCCTTTTTATTAGATAATCCATAGAAAACATTCACTAGGAGATCATGATTTTCTAATATTCATCAAACCTAGAATATTTCTTAGATCTTAACAATATTTTCTCCAAGTCGGTAATAATTGTTTATAAGTTTATATATATATATAAGGTTTTACGATGAGTATAAAGTTAAAATTGTATATTTTTCCAAATGAATATTTAGAATTTTTGAATCTATATTTTGATGCAATACAAAACATTTTGTAAAATGAGTTTTTTTTTTTATAATCGTTCAGAGTTTTTGGTTATGTGGTCCTCATATATTCAATGTTTCTCCGTATAAATAACTGACTGTTTCATAAATTTTCTGGGAAATGGACACACCCTTTAATTCATAAGAGTGATGATTATCGCTGATGGTTCTTAAAAAAGTAAGGTTAGATTTTTTCTTTTCTTTTCTAAAATTCTCTCTCTCTAACGATTTTGAGATTTTCTCGCGTATACTCCGGATTCGATTAAGGAGCTTATGATGATACCGATAGGGTCTCTCGTAATTTTTCTCTTAGTTTTGTCTAAATAACGAATTTGTCGTTCTGCTCTTTGTTAGAAATCGATTTTGATCCATTTTCAGAATTCAATTTTGAATTGGTTCTGTTTGTCTATACATTTTTGGTTGTGATTTTGATTTTGTTTTCCCCAGAAAATCAACATGACTGGTTTCAATTTCATTCTTTCTATCACCGAGTTTTTGATGATCTGGAGTTTTATTTTACCTGATTTTCGCCAAATGATTGATTATCAGATGCTTTTTATACATATTTAGTAACCTAAAGACGTTACTAGTAACTGTGTTCTAACCTAAAGACATTACTAGTAACCGGGTTCTTGTTGCTGGTTTTACTCATTAATTGCTTCATCTGGATGTTGTTGTTTCTGCATCATCTTTGGTGTCAGGGTTGTCTTGCATTGCATTTCTTGTCTGATTGATGTAATGGAGTATAATTGTTTTGTGGTTCTGTTCTGTGTTCGTGTTACATACTTTTTTTTATGTTTTTGTGTCTCAACCTTATTCTACTGCTTCTTCTTCCTGCCAGGAACAAACATCTGTTTCGTAAGTTTCAGCAATGTACAGTGGAACTGTGAAGAGGGTATCACCACTGCAAGATATTAAACTGGTAAGATCATCAAATCAATTCTTATGTTTGTTTGAATTTTTCAAGGGTTTGGTTTTTGTATGTTCATGATGATTCTTTTGAATGGGACAGAGATTGCTTTACTGAGTGGTCTATATTTTACAGCGTGTGCAGATTACAGTTTCTTTGGAAATGGAGGATAATGATCCGAATAAAGAATATTTGTATGCTAAAGGCTTAAGTGAATTTGTTACTTGGCTAAATGCTGATAAGGTGAGAGTTTGCCTCCACAACTATTTTATTTTGGTTGTAGCAAGCCTGTCAAGCTTTTGTATGTCGGACGATGCCAAAATGCAATGCGGCAGTATCATTAGTTTTCTTCCTTACATAACTTCAAGCTATCTGTTATTTTGAAAAATACAAACTGACTGCACCTCTTCAGAAACCGCTTCACGATGTGCTGGGATTTAGAAAAGAGATAAATGGTACCACCATAAACATTGCGCTTCAATGGTATGGCCCTTTTTGTACTATTGTATGTTTATGTATGTGGATGTTGTAGTTACTCTGAACAAAATTCTATTGATCTGATCCCAGTTTTGTTGTCTTGTTGTTGTACCAGGTGCGTAGATGGATATTCAAACAAAATTCTGGGATACGCCAATGGCATCCGCACCATGGATGGTGGAACATACATAGATGGTGTGAAAGCGTCAATAACAAGAACTCTGAACAGCCTTGTGGAGAAGTCGAAGCTTGTTGAGGTATAAGACCAGTCGACATCACTGACCAAGTTTTGTCTATGAAACGCTTTTTATTTCGCTATATATGAGGTTTCGAACATTTTTTGCCATGCATCATATTTTCACGAAAAGCTGCATTCAATTTGCCAATATACCCCACTCTTCACAGACTGAACCGAATTTGAATAGTTTCATATCTGCAGCATAGTAGACTTTGCTGTAAAAAATTTCAGCACCTAACAATAGAAGAGTTTACAGCTTTCTTTCCCGTTTGGGCATTTAATGTTACCAGTGTCAGGGAGGCGTTTCCAGTGTTTTGTATAACTGATGGTGAAATTTATTGTTGTTGATTCTGTCCAGGACAAGGATATTATCTTTACTGAGGAGCATGTTATGGAAGGACTGACTTGCATTGTCTCAGTCATTGTTCCAAAACCTGAGTTTGAAGGTCAAACACAGGTACACAAGATCATAGTGATTGTTAATCCTCCTCTTTGGCATTCTTATCTGTTTGCAAGCAGTGATATTTTCCCACTTTCTTCGATTATTTGCACTGATATTTTCTCTCTTAATATCTGCAAGAAGAGATTAGGAAATCCAAATGTCAGGGAAATTGTTGACCAATCAGTCCAGGAGTGCTTAATGGAGTCTTTTGAATTGCATCCAGATGTATTCGAGAGCATTATGTCCAAATCCTATAACGCTTACAAGGTATGCTGTTTCTATACCTATTGATACTGCTGTATCTTCATTTACACTGTTGTGTTCTACATGTTGCTTTCTTACTTTCAATTTAATGAACACGAAAATATACATGGCGACTCTTTCTCTTTTTAGACTGATTTGGCTGTCAAGAGGGCAAGGGATGTGTATAGTTCAGAAAGTGTAGCAATGGTGTGTGCCATTGAGTCCATTCCTATGAAACTGACCAACTCTTCTTCTGAAACATCTGGTATGTCTTTTGAACTTAAGTCAGAAAAGGAGCTCTATTTGATTAAATATTGGTACATATAACATGATAAAAAAAACTGCATGTGTTAGTCGTGTGGTAGGAGAAACCGGCGGCTATGCTGTAAATTCAGATAGTCCGTTGTTTTTCCCCACAGGTGTAAACAATATTCTTGAACCATATCATCACTGGGTCTTTGAGCCAGTGGTTTACCCGTGGTGGACTTGTAGGAAACTCCTCTTGGAGCCTAGTCACCACCACGAGTATTTCCCTATGGCCAACACGAACCATATACACGGTGCCAATAAAAAACTCTGAATAAAACGTTGAAGTTACTCTATAATATAGTGGCTAGAGATTCGATCTCGTACATTTATTATGAGAAGTAGAAAAAGAAAACAAGATAGTTTTAATTAAAACTCTTTCCCAATGCCTCCAGAAACTTTTATAGGTAGAGGAGTTTCTTCTGGTGGTGCTGCAAAACACGACTCTGACAGGTGTTTCAAGGTAATACATTCTTTGACTATAGATTTAGTTTATATCTAGGCAATAAGGCAGCGCTTTTATGTCTCCAAGCGTGTGGATGCTTGAAAACAACCATACTTTTGGATTTTATACACTTTATTTAAGTAGAGTTGGGACAGCTCGCAAGAGTTTGTCAGAAAATCATGTAAAAGATTGGACGAAAACAGAAACTGGTGACTCCTTATGGCATGCCAGTGCCAAAGAGTCCTCTTTACCAGCCAAAAGACATTGTCTGGGTGGCTCTGACAGGTATCTTTATCTCTTGCCAGAACAAAAGGACATGGGAACAGCCTTGGAGTGATGATGCAGTCTCTACAGCTCCAGGAGAGTCTTCAGAGAATACTAGTGGTTCAAGTTTTGAGAAGAAAAGCAAGAAACCCAAGTCTTCTGTTTCGTCCTCGCATCTCTGTTTTTCTTCACGACAATCTGCTGATGATGCAAACTCACCAAGCCCTAAAGATGTTAGCAACAAGACTCCCAAAGATGTAACCCATGGGTCCAATAAAGATGTTAGCAACAAGACGTCCAAAGATGTAATAACCCATGGGTCCAATAAAACAAGACCAGCTATCCCGATCGGTCCAAGGTTCCAAGCTGAAATACCGGTTTGGATTGCCCCTACCAAGAAGGGAAAATTCTACGGTAGCCCTGGAGATTCCAATACTCTAAGATGGCTTGGAACTGGTGTTTGGCCAACATATAGCCTAAAGAAGACAGTTCACTCCAAAAAAGTTGGCGAAGGAAGATCCGACTCTTGTTCTTGTGCTTCTCCGAGGTCAACCAATTGCATAAAACGACACAAGAAAGAAGCACAGGAGCTTTTGGAAAAGGAAATTAACCGTGCTTTCTCTACATGGGAATTTGATCAAATGGGTGAAGAAATAGTGTTAAAGTCGTGGACGGCCAAAGAAGAGCGAAGGTTTGAAGCTCTTGTGAAAAAGAATCCTTTGTCAAGTAGTGATGGATTTTGGGAATTTGCTTCTAATGCCTTCCCCCAAAAAAGTAAGAAGGATCTGCTCAGTTACTACTACAATGTTTTCCTCATCAAACGCATGAGATTGCTTAAGTCTTCCGCTGCTAACAATATCGATAGCGATGATGACCACTATGACGATTTCTTAGCAGGATGAAGGCCTTGTTGATAATAGTAAATCCGTAACCATTGCAGAGTTTCTCGTGCTTACAGGTATTTCACTCTTTTGTTCTACATGTAAATCGCTCTACCATGTTCTTGATTCCAAGTGATTCAAGAACCGGTTTCCTCTAAGTTTCTTTGTCATAGGATCTTTTAGAAGAGATCCTTGTAGGGCCAAATTAAATGTGAGTTGTCATGCGTAGCTTTTTTTCTTTTCTTCGTGAACCTTAAAGATTTGTTTCACTCACGAAACAGTTCTACAATATTTCGAATCTGGAACCTTTAATATTGTTAAGTTTTCTTAGGATATTTGACTTAAAAGTCCCAAGGCTTCAAAGATTCTCTAGTAATATTTTCCTAGTTTTTGATCTTTCTTTTTTCTTTCAAATTCAAAGAGAGAACCTAGTGGGGTAGGCTAGCATTGTTTTGGTTTCATATTCATTTTAATCAATTATATTTTTGAACAAAAAGAAAAACAAATTATTAGTTTTCATAAAAACTAAATGTGAAAAAAAGTTTTGGTGGGCAATAAATCCGAACCAAAATTCATCAATCCGAATCCGAATCGAATTTGTAATAACTTGAATGGCTTAGAATTTTTTATTTTGTATTATTCGAGTCGAATGTGATTTGTGTTTTATTGAGTTTTGAGGGTTACAAAATCGACCGGTAAACAAAAAATACTTACAAAATCGACTGGTTAGGCACAAAAGAAAATATCAAATTGGTTATACCGAGTTACAAAATTCAAAAAACTGAAAAGATATCTCCGGTGAAGAATCCGGCGAAGAGAGGGCCATCGTCAAGCTGATGAACCAAAAATAACAGTAGATTTTGGAAAATATTTTAAAATCAATAATTGAATAACATAAAAAAAATTATTGTAACACAAATCACTTAAAATGCGACTGAATGCACCTTTTTATCAAAATTCTACAAAAGAAAAAACAAGAATGTATTGATTTGTGTTTAAAATCAGTGTGATTAATGGTTATTAAGTAGGATTGTCCCCTTGCTTTGTTAAACAAGCTCTCCCTCCTCTCTCGGAAAAGTCGTCGTATTGGTTAACTAGTTTAAGTTACTTCTTTTGCACCGGTTCCTGGGGTTTTCTATCCTTCTCGTATCTTGTTTTATTTCTTTTCTTGGCACATCCATGATTTTTCTTCCAACAGAATCAGTTCTAGTTTTTCAGATTTAGATATTTAAAGCTTAAATCTTATCAACTTTGGGTTCTTGCTGCTTGGCTTTTGTATCTTAATCAAACTTAGCTTCAGATCAGTAGTTTTTTTCCATGGTAGCAGCAGTCTTCAACCAGTCTCTTGGATAATCTTCTTCCTTTATCCAAGAGATTATCAATGTGAAGAGTCGTCTTTAGGTTTTGGATGTGTCTCACCACCTTAGTAGTTCCTCGCATGAGCAATATAAAGAGGATCGCATGACACTTTCATCTGATTCTAATTCTAATTTGTGGTAAAAGAGATTCTTGTATTACAACTCGTTTGTGTGTTTTTTTAGTCTCAAATTCGTTTTAATTGGGTTGTGGGATTCTTGCACTTCACCTCTTTATGTTTTGGGAAGGATTGATGAGGGCTGGCCCAACACTATGACTATCTAAAGCAATTTTTTTTTTTGCCATCGAGTAGTAAATAATGGCTAAATGTTACTACCACGACTTGAAGTTGTGACATGACGAATTATAAAATTGAGAGCAACCGTTGTACTAAAGGACTTTTACTATTGTTGATGCCCTCAAATATTTATATAGTATTTGCATGGCCGGCTCAAAGTTTTTGAAAACTTTACGATGATTTATAAAAACTGATTTTAGTTAATATTATTTTTTAATTAGTGAAATTTTTGGACCCTAAAATCTTAAGAAAAATTAAAAAAAAAATTGAAGACTCTGTGCTTTTGCTCCTCTGACACACCCTTAAAACCGACACTGAGTATTTGGCGCCTAAAACTATCATTTTTGCAAGTCTCTTACTATAAATTTTAGGTATAATTAATCAAAATAATATGTGAATAGTTTAGAAGTGTCTTTTAGATAAAAGATAAAAGAAGGATTAAGAGCTTCAAACCATTACAAAAACTTTTAACTATAATATTTTTCAATAAAACAATTCATCTTAATAGTTAAGAGACAAAATTAAGAGCATACCATTAAGGTTGCACTAATTCCTTTGTTTGTTAGGCTTTAGGCTAGAGCAGGTCCTAGAATTAATATCTTTGCCGGCTCTTTCAACTTGAATCCTATCAGTAAAATTCGATTATAATAGAAAAAGTGGTTTTTTTCCTTTAAACAACGTGCAACTAATTTTTGGCGTAAATGAAGGCAAGCTAGGGTTCGAACCGGAGATGCTTAGCTGGTGGATTCCACGTGGGTCGTTATCCACGTGGCAGATTCTCTTTTGCAATTCCGCAAATATTAAAATTAAATTAAATACACTGAGAAGAGAAAAAAAAAAAGAAAAAAAAAGGTTTCCACTTTCTCTATCGGACGATTTGCTTTCTGATTCGAGTCTTGAGGTTTCTTGGGTAGGGTTTCTCTGATCGCTTCTTCTACTATGACCTTTGTTTTTTTTTTTGTCTCGATTTTTCTTAAAATTCTTTTTTCCTGTTTCCGGTTTCTGTTAATCTGTTGGTTTTCTCGCCCCTTTTGTGTGTTTTATTCGATTTTATTTGAGTTGATGGTTGGTTAATAGGATTTGATTTGATCCAGCTTTCGTTAAACAAGAAATTAATTACGAATTCTTGGAAAAGTTTATGGGTTTCGAATTTTATAAGCTCCTGCTCTTAAATCCATCTTCCTCTGTTGGATTCTTTTTTTTTTGGTCTATGTCGACTAATTCGATTTTGTTAGCTCTTGTTATTCTCTTTATCGCAAAAAAAATATATATTCAATGTTGTATTAAATATGTTGAATATTGATGTCTTATGGGTTATGGCTTCTAATTTGAAGCTCAGTTTAATAGGAGATTAGTATGTTAAATGCTTGGTATTTTTGTGTCTTAATTGTATGCTTTATCAGTTAAGTACATTTTTGAGTTTGTTATTCTGACAGGAGTTAGATGCGTACTTCTTCTGACAGGAACAGGATCGCTTCTACAGATATTTCACCCATGTCAAGTTTAACAGTGAGAAGGGTATCGCGCGAAGATATACAACTGGTATAATTTTGTTACAGAGGGATGCGTTGAATCAGTGAAAGGAAATAATTTTGTTAGCCATGAGATCTTCTCTTTTTTTTTGTGTGTTTCTCTTCACCTGTGCATTGGAATTATTAAGGAAGGCCTTCAGCTTTTGTGTGTAAACCTCTTTAGAATATGTGACATACTATTCTTTCTGGCCTGTCCTTGTTTCTTTGCAGGTTCAGAATCTAATTGAACGATGCCTCCAGCTTTACATGAACCAGAAAGAAGTTGTTGACACTCTTCTAGAACAGGCTAAGATCGAACCTGGTTTTACAGAACTAGGTAACCTCCACACTTCCTGGATTTTTTTGAACCTGATTGGATAATTCTTAGACCAAGTCTGACTTGTTAGCTTGTATTGGTTTGAACCACTTTGGAAGAATATTATTTAAAAATCATAGATCGTGGTTGATATTAGCAACTAGATATATGAAGGTTGAACTTATTTGTCTCTAGTAGATCATTATGATTGTATATTTTCCTTCTGAGTTGACAGTTTGGCAGAAGCTTGAAGAAGAGAACCGCGAATTTTTCAAGGCATATTATCTGAGGCTCATGGTGAAGCACCAGATAATGGAATATAACGAACTGCTTGAGCAGCAGATAAACCACATGCGCCAGATGCATCCAACTGCAGGGGCTTCTGTTCGAAACAGGAATGGTTCTCATGTTCCACCAAGTAAGATATGTTTTGGAACTAGTTCGAGTTTTTTCCTGTGGATTTGTATTTTCTAGTGATACATAATTGTTGTCTCTTAGAATCATTTAGATAGACCTAGATCATCTGTTTGAAGCATTGAGCGTCTTGTTTCACTGATTCACGCATCCCTCTGTTAAAGCTTAATGAGTCCAAAGACTTTTTACTGTTTTGAGGCTTTTTATGTTTTACTTGTTGGATACTGCATGGAAGTAATGAGTTGTGAAGAGGTTTTCATGTTGCAACTAACGTCATTTCTTTCAACAGTGAATCAGCAACAATTACTCTATGAACGCAAGGAACCAGATCAATCCTCTCCTAATCTGTCAAGTCCATACCTCAATGGAGGCTCAGCAATTAACACAAATATACCTTCTTATGTGGACTTTTCATCCCATTCTAGAAGAGTTGATCCTTCACCAAACTCGCTCTCCTTGCAGGCCACAAATATGCCTTTGATGCAAGGAATGATCAAGTCTGAGACTGCATATCAAAACTGTGCTCCATACATGTATGGTGGTGAAGCACAGTCCACAGTTGGAGATGTCACCATCGCATCTTTCAGCAATGATTCCAGCAACCAATCCCTGAATGATCCTCTTGTCGATCCAGATGCTCCTACATTTGGCTCGTTAGGACAAATTCCTCAGAACTTCAGCCTCTCTGATCTGACAGCTGATTTTTCCCAGAGTTCAGGTATTATTTTCATACATGGTCTCCCTTTTTCCTTCGCACACATATTAAGCAGACACTTGTGCATAAACTCGCACAGCAACTGCAGTTTTGGCATTGAGAATTTAGGATTCGTTGTTTTTCTTTTTTTTTATACGTAAATTGTTTGTTAATACCAGATATTCTGGAGAGCTACGAGGGATCACCGTTCCTATTGGCTGATGCTGAAAATTTCCTGGACTCTAGCGAAAGGGTAGAACATCAAGGTGAGCACTTGAAGCTTTGTTGACCTTCTTTTATTTCTCTAGTTCAATAGATTTCATGGAGTGTTTGGCTCATCTCAGCTATAATGGGAAAAACTTAAAGCTGAATCATTCAGGAACTAGAGACACCAGTAAGTCTTGCAGAAAAATAAAAGAGTGAATGGTAACCACAAGTGCTTTCTCTTGCAGGAGACCACGAAAGATTGAGGACCATATCATCAGGCTTCAGTTACGAAAACTTCCGAAGCAATTAGGTTTATTACACATGGAACTTCGTAGTCATGCTTTTACGTCTGCAACTACTTGCAGGATTTAATCCCATGATCAGTGTACATAGATATTCTTACCTTTCGAAAGACAATTTTGGGGTTCAGGGTGATTACTAATATTATTATTCTCAAGTGTAGAGAAATTTGGTTTTTAGTAATAAATATTTAAGAACCTGTTGATTTTAATTGCATCATTGTAGGATATTCGATTTTGATTGTATAATCAGTTTGAAGCAGTTTTTTGCTTTGGGCTAGTGTGACCAAGTCTAAAACTTGTAAGACCCATAAAATAGTATGATCCTTTACATTATTAGTATAATTATCTTCTTTCAATAAACACACCACACAAATAGATTAGGGAGATTGAAACTGAGCAACCTGAAACTTCAATCTCTCTCAGGTAAAACTATAGATAAGGAAAGCCATTCTTAGATACAGAAGAAAGAAGCGTCACGTGTCCCTTCGTTTCCTTAGAAACACATTTCACAAATCCAGCAGCAGCATAGTGCAAAGAGACTGCATCAAAAGAAACAAACAAAAACAGAAAAGATTTTTCTGAGTAGCTAGTTTTGGTTGCTATCAAAAGATAATGATTTAGTTTTGCTACTTTAGCCTTTACCATCCTTCAATGAAGCCTCTGTCTCCTTTCTGCTTTGTCTCGAAAAACCGTGGTTTCTTCTTCTTCTTGTCTTGTCCAGGCTGTTCAGATACTTGTTCTGCAGCTGGATATCCTGTAAAGAGATATAAGTACTACAAATCTATAATAAGTTTGATTCATTGTTACTGGAAACCGAAGAAAAAATCTGACCTTGTGGAGGATTTTGATCTCTCATGTCCTGCATCTTCTCAAAAGTATGGACAAAAACAGAAGAAGCTCCTTTCTTTGTCTTGGCTCTTTCACTTATGCAAGTGGAAAGACACAAAAGCGGATTGTGATTTGGGAATATGATTCTTGGTTTGGTTAGCGATGAGATTACACATTGTGGTGTGGATGCTTCTCTTTATATAAGCTCTGTTTTTTCTTAAGCTAATACGTGTAACGGTGGCACTGTTAGATGAAATATTCTTCTTTGTTTTTTTTCATGACTTTCGGTTTATTCGTTTATATCTTTATACCTTCCTTCACGAAGGGTCTATTGCAGAAACTATGGTTCCGTGAGTTTTATAATGTGAAAAGGAGACTTTTACTTGAGATCACCACAATGGGATTAAAAGCAGAATGTTGGTCTAATCATACTTTTAAGTTGAATGGCTCAAAAGTTGACAACAAATCCCTAAGCAAAAATTTCCTTTGGTAACAATAAGAAATTTGAACAAAAAGAATTATAAAAGAAGAATCTACGTAGATGCTAACAAGGGAATACTAAACACAAAAACTGATTTTATACAAGAAACCAGAAGGTGATACAGTTTGGATCCTAGGATTATGTCATTAGCAAGCAACAACTAGAAGCTTTTTGATCTTCAAGTGTGAGTTTGCTGCAATTCGTTAAATATGAGACATGATGTGTCCCAAAGTTCCTTAGCCATTTTCGGGTCACTGGAAAGTGTTGAAGATTCAATGGTCCTCCCGCCAAAGAAATATTTGCCTGATATTTCCTGCAAAAACAGATCAACATAGAGCTCTTCAACCACATAAGGTTGATGCAGATAAGATGAAGAATTCCAAAAGATCATATCTTACAGGTGGAGCTAAAGCAGCATCAATGACAGATTCAGCTGCATCCTCTGGAGACTGCATCAGTCCAAGAATCTTGAGACCACAAAACGCAATGACTTGTATATATGAAGGAAGCTCATGCATTATGTTTGTTTTTACTGCTCCTGGATCTACCGCTCTACAACAAACCATAAAAAAAGTGTAAACACATGAGTAAGGCATAATCCCAAAACTTATAAACATATAGGAATAATAGAGCGCCTAATTGTTTAAGATAGTAATTTGCTTAATTTAAGACTGGTTGTTTCAATTATGAACAGTAGAGACTAGAGACAACATAAGTGAGCGATGATGTAAAGAGAAATGAGTATTTAGGACGCATACACAACAGAGATGTGATGTGAATCATCCATGAGGTGAAGCTGTCTATGCAGCTCGTACGAGAAAAGTAGAAGGCATACTATATCACAAAAGATCAGAAACTATATCAGCATCACTACAATATAAGGGAAAACACACATGCTTGTTTTTATGAGTGGGTTTCCTTACATTTAGAATACTCATAGATCCTAGCACAAGGATATTGCTTTGATCTTGAAAAGTTCACTCCAGTAACAGAATCCATGTCAAACCTCCCAGTAAAAGCTACATAGAAAAACATATACCAAGAAAAGACATAACTATCTTATTCTCATTTAGGACGCAAAATCATTCAATCAGATTGATTATGAGAAACTATTCACCAGAACGATGTGTAAAAGATGTAACATTCACTACTCTTGAAGGCACAGGGCTGTTTCTCAGGAGCGGTAAGAGAAGTTTGGTCAAAGAGAAAGCGCCGACATAATTTGTAGCAATCATCCTGAAAACGATGGAGACTGAAAGTGTAATCAATAGAGTTCAAAATTCTGAAACCATAGTGAAAAGTGAAAACCTTACCTGTCAAAGCCTTCAACAGTTGGACGACTAGATGTTGCCAGTATTCCAGCATTGTTCACCAAAAGCTGGACTGAAGAATGCAAATCTGACTCAAAAAGCCATTGCTCTAGAGAGCTTCTGAACTTTAAAACTAATTGAAAAGACGACATGTCAACTTCAAAAGCTTTGAGTTTGGCATCCTCGTTCTGCCTCTTAATATCACTCAAGGTCTGTCAACAGAAAGTGGCAATCACAAAGATTCTAGCGTCAAGGAAAAAGCGGAGGTTCTTCTATCTATCGGTACAAGGAAAATCAAAGGGACCGTAGAAAACCTTTGATAGTAAGTGCGAGGACCGTCCAACTGCAAAATCAACAAGAAAGACTCAGCTTATAAATCACTTTGAATATATGACAAAAGACATGTTCCAAGTTATCACTCTCCATATCAACAAGAGATAATTGAAAACGAGATTCAAAGCAAGAGTCTTTTACCAAGAACAACGTAGAAACCTTTCCTTGAAAGAGCAAACGCAGTGGCCTTACCAAGTCCCGAAGTAGCCTGCAATGAATTCAACAACAGACGATATAAAAACAGAAACTAACACTACATTTCATGATTCGAGGCAACAGAGAATGACTGACTTACACCAGTTATAACACAAACAGGTGTGTGTGAATGATTGAATTTGGAGCAAGAAGAAGAGGAACTTGATTTGGGGGCAAAGATACTCTTTTTAAGCAATTGAAAGTACGAAAAAAGGAGGGCAATGTTCCAAAACAGAACCATCCTCCAGAAATTAGATGAGCAGATAAAACGCAAAGCCTCCTTCAAATTCTCCATCAAATTTATGTACCTGAACAAAAATCTGTAGACTAACAACTTGATCTTGCGAACTCGTGAAGAAATCAGAGCCGAATGCAAGGATTAGATGCTTTTTCCGGGGAATAATCGATGGGTTTTTCCGTTGTAGACTAAATTCGACATTGAACAAGGCACTAAGAATGACGAAGACGAAGAAGAGAACAAATGGACTCACTTTGGGCTTATGCAGAGTGTTCAATGTGGGACAAAAATGTTTACAAGTTTAAAAAAAGGCCCATCGGCTAATTCTAGTTTTGGTTATGAGAGTGTGTTGCGAAACAAAACATGTACAAGGAGACATCTATTACAGTTAATCAATGAACAAACATTACAAAAGTAATCTGTAATTTCTTTTTCTTAGTAATAACCAAGACAAGTAAAAAAGAATTTCTACACGTGGACTTTTTCAAAGGATTGCCCAAAATTTCTTTCTGCAAAATAGAACAGTTTCTGTCTTCTTGTATTTGTCTTGAAGCTCATGTGCTTCAACTTCCCAAAGGAACTTAGGAGCCAAGTCTCGGACTCTTGAGACGATTGATTCCTCGTCTCTGATAATGATAAATCCCTGCAAAAACCCCAAAATCCGCATTAACCATTATTTCCAGTCACAGACATAACAAGATGAGATGGGTTATGACTAAATGGTAGTGAGACCGATAAGGTTAATGCTTTGTAAAATACCTGAGGGCGTATAATGCGGTCCATCTCAAGCATGATGTCCTCTAGTAAACAACCTTCACCGTAGATTTTATAGTGAGTGAAGAGATGGTCCGCGTGTAGCAGATCGTAAGTACGGGGATATGTTGAGAATGGCTCACACCTATGAGGAACAAGTTTTACTATCGGTGCTAAGCTTAAGTGAGAAAGGATGAAAATTTGAGAAAGAGATCGTATTCGCTTACCAATCATGATAAGCACCGGTTAAGCCCCTCTGGTAAATTCCGGATAAGGTATCGTTCATTGTAGCAGGTACAACGTTCATGACCCAAAGGGGATATGAGTTCATGGCTGCGGCAAATCCACCAATGAATGCATTTGTGTCCATCACATTTCGCACTTCAGTCTTATTAACATTCATCAACTCCCAGTACTGATTCACTTGTTCTCTCCAGAAGTTTGTGTCCAATGTAAATTCGTCTTCGCTGATGCCTGGTGAAAATTTTCCCAAGTGAATTAAAGGAGACAAACAGAACATAATCTCGTTTCTAAGAAGAAATGTACCTTTTTCTCTTAGACTTGTTGGATATGAAGATAGACGGTCAGTTAAAGAAGAGGGTTTCTGTTGTCTATTTTCACTAATGTCCACACAGTCTCTAAGAGGAACTTTCCATGAAGCTTTCGAAACATCTTCTACACCACATATAGTTATAAGCTCTAGCTCTGCATTCTTCCTAAGGCAAGCCTCGTCATCTTCTTTAACCCATATTGCAGTCTGTACCTTTCGGGAAATGAGCTTCCAGCACATTGCGCTAGTTAGATTGACCAACTTATCCCAAATCACAGGGAAATCTTTATCCTTTCTGTACGCAGGTGGTGCCGAGTAAACAAAGTATCCATTGGGTCGGAGAAGACGATTAACCTCTTTCATCAAGACACCATCTGCAGAATCAAACCCAAATGACTCTCTTTAGTTCCAAATAATACAAAACCAAGCAAGGCATTGAGAAACAAAAAGAAGAACACAAGAGACATACCATTTTCATGCCAATCAACACGACATCTTGAACAGTGAACCATATCAAACGAGGCCGCGGGATATGGCATTTGTTTGGTGGCTATGGCAGAGATCATTGCGCGGATTCCTCTCTCCAATGCAAACTGGATTTGGTTTTCATGACCATCTTTAGGGGCAAAAGACATTGTCTTTATACCTAAAGGAAGAAGATAAGCTGCAAAGCTAGCAACTCCACATCCAACATCAAGAACTTGTTCAACCCCAGCTGAAAGAAGGTCACCTGTTTCATTAGTTGTCATGTTTCCTAACCTGTATTACAATACAGAAATTCAGGGGAATGCATTAGGCAAAAGTATAAAACCCGGTCTAACCTTCTTCTCCCTCGAATTCCAAAGCAATATAGAAATCGAAACACATGATAATTTCAAATACCTCTGGATGTATTCCGGAGCTCCATGTTTGAAATGAGTACCACCACCAGGGAACCACCATAACTGACCTTGTTCATGCACCCAATTTTGGCCGCCTTTCACTTCAGCAAGATGCGTATGATTCACATTGCTTCTCCATACATAATCTCTGCTAGTCGGCCAGCGTATTGGTATCTTATAATCTTTAGGCGGAGGAACCAAACAAAACAGACGCTGTTCGAGTGGCGGACAGTGTCTCTCAAGCTCTTCTCTTCTAGAAAGATTCAAGCTTGGGAGAAGCTGTTGCACATACGTGACATTGTGACAAGGTATATACTCATTGAACTTCAATGGACAAACATTCACCCCACTCTCAGGGATCGAAACAGAAGTTCTCCGGTAAGTGAGCTCTATTTTGTTAGCAAAATTTGATGGACCTGCAACAAAAAAACTGTTGCATTATCTATTCATGTCCTAATCCAACAGAAACTGAAGACCTAAGTGGTCAAAAAAGAAACTAGCGAGCTACACTGAGAGCTATGTTCGATATAGAATAGAAATCTAGTGGGTTTCAATCAATATAGCTCCGGAAAACAAAAATCAAGCAAAGCATGGAAATTTAACGATATACAGAGAAAAGGATAAGACTTTAAAAAAATACAGAGGGAGAGAGAGAGAGAGCGAACCAGATTGTGATGGAGAAGAAGAAGAAGAATTGGAAGAAGAAGGTTGGGAAATGTAAATAGGTGAATTGTTTCCGAAGATAGAGCCTGCGTAAAATGATCCAACCATTAGGACCAGAGCCACCATTATCATCTGCCCCGATCTAGCCGAACCAAACAACACATAACCTCCTCCCATGGTTTTCAAATTCCTTTCTTGCTCTTAAAACAATCCTTCCTCTTCTTCAACTCTCGCACGCTTGCTATTCAAATCTTTCTTTATACTTTTCTGTCTGAAACCATGTGAATCTATTGAGTGACTGAAGCAACCAAAAAAAGCTCAGCTTCGAACAGAGGAGACAGAGAAGATGAAGATCTCAAATTTATTTACGACTTTACCCCTAATGCTTCCCGTCGGCAATCCATGTGAGGGACACGCGACACATTTTTCTTTTTCATGTCTTTTTGCAAATTGGCCCCTCAAAACTTCTTGTATTCACATATCCACTCCTACATTTTCGCAATTATACTAGACGTCCTCGCGAGTTTACCAGAACAGTAATTGACCTCACTTCTTTCTTTACATGATACAGAAGAAAAGTGTCCCTCTTACTACTACAATACTAAAATGTAGATTCATACATTACACGATTGCAAAATTATAGTTATACAACTGTCAATTGCCAACCGCCAATTCGACAAATATCCATCGTGTCAACTGCTTTTGGTGTGTCAAATGAGATCACAATGCTGAGCGTGATACTGACGACCGTAAAGGAACAAACATGTTCGCTCCGTGCAAGGTACAGCTCAGGTGTATGCAGATGATCATTGCGTTTTTCAGGTAACTAATGCTCAAATCTTTGTTTCCTGATCCTGAGAAGAACCAAACCCCCTGACAATTATGAAGCTTACTATGCCATTGCGCAGCCAGACAGTTGCTTATGAAGTATTCATTCATTTTCCTATCATGATGAAATCAAGACAAAATGTGTATGTGATACACCCTGTTGGCACGCATTTTCGCCTGATCTCAGCAATGGCCATTTTTACTTCTTACTCTCGTGCAGATGTTATAACCAATTGTAGAAGAGAGTAACAGACATCACCTGAGATCGATGAATGAACTACTATCAACATCCTGAAGGGTTATTTTACCCAAGTATACATCACTGATGTGAGTGGAGCACAAAGGGAGACATTTCCGATTCAAAGCTGAGTGGATGGTGCCCATGCCAGGAACCCATTTCTCTTCGTCTAGTGGGTTGATATGTAAACGGTTTTGCAGTAGATGTACACGGTGCATAATTGTATCTGATCGTTCACAAAAACTAGCAGCACAGTGATGCAAGGGCTCATCAGATGCGAGCCTGATCAAAAGCAACGATAGTGTGCCATCCACAGGTTTAGGGTCTGAAAGGTTCTTGTCTCCCATCATCTTAACCTCTCTTTCCGATGGAAAATGGGCCTCTTCCCTCCCGTCAAGATCTGATACTCTGAGATCTTTCGTGTAGTGTCTAATAGCTTCACGTTTAGTGGATCCATGCTTCTCTGCTAGTGTCAAAATACATGAGAACCTCATATGATAACTAACAATGATTTTTACCATCTTATAATTGTGGCAACAGCAGAAGAAATCAAGCCATTTACGCCCTACCCCTGCATACCATTTGATGATATCAGAATCCTCGAGAGTCACAAGGTGAATGATAGGCCGTGGTCGTCCCATGCTGTTTGTGAACCCAACTAACTTAATAGCCTTTCTGACAAGTTCCTCCGGAGCTGACACCTTCATGCATAACTTAGTCAAATCCTCAACTGTCCTTTCAGCATATCTCTGTTCCTCTTCTTCTTCTACTCTCCTCTCCTCATCCTCAAGTACCTTTTTAGCCTGGGTCGGAGCCAAATGTTTGTCCACCTGCTCCTGAAATTCATCATAAGCATCAATCAGGTCTTGTGGTAATTTCTCTCTAATATGTCTCAAAGAGAGAAAATCTCCTCTAGTGAGCAGCCAGTGCCATTTCCATCGCTCTTCGAGAGAACCCATAAAGTCTTGCATAACTTCCTCTCCCCAGCTCTGGAAAATATCCCTAACCTCATTCTCTATCTCACCTTCAAATTTAAACCCATTGCTCTGCTTGATTTTCTTCAAGACATGTCTAAATATTTTAAGCCCCAGTGTCTTACGATTCCTCTCCCTAGCATTTCTTAACTCCAACTTCCTAACGTCTTTCTGCCTCTGATACTTCTTCATTGCTCTGACCGCCTTCTCAGACTTAGGCGGGCGCAAAACCGAAGGTGGAACAGCCTGAAGATACATCCCTAAAAAGTTAATCTTCTCTGACACTGCACTATGAATCGATGTGTTCAATCTATCTACTCTCAACTCTAGTCTCTGTTCCAAAATGTCAACAATCCGCTTCTTCAAATCCATCGTCAGCATTTTCGAGCCTGATGTTATCACAAGTATCTCATCCAAATACCTAACTGCATAAATATTCACTGGCTTAAAGAAAACATTACCTGTTGATTCCTCATCTCCTGTACCAACGCGAGGATTCTTAACTTTCATCTTTAGCCTCAAATCTTGAATCTCTTTGTCAAGTCCATCAAAGTAAACATTGATCAAAATCGAACACAAGCCACACTCTTGTGGAAAACCTCTTCCACTATTACATCCACCAAGCTCAATCTTCAGAATCCCAAACTCAAACAGCTTCTTGATCATCTCAATCAACATAACATCGTTGATCTTCTCTCCAACAAAGCCACACAGTATATCCACATTACGTTCTTCAAACATTTCTCGAGCAAACGAAACACGAAACCACCACCGTGGATTCTCAACCGAGTTTTTCAGGTAACGAATCGCTGTATGCCTACCCATACCAACACGTCCACCATACGAAAACGTAGCGAATCGATCATCATACACAATCTCAAGAACCATTCTAATAGCTTCTATCAACACTTTGAGTTTTAAATTGGGAAGAACAAGACTTGAAGAGATGAATTCGACGCAACATGAACGAATATCAAACCTGCCTTCGCGTATCTCGCGCCCCATTTCTTCGATTGAGAACCTCCGGGAGACACGATCGGCTAAATCTCCGGACGAATTGGCGGAGAGAGACAGATTCTGACAGGCGGCGAGAAGGACACAAGGCAGAGAAACGGCGTTTTTAACGAGACTGTAGAACTTACCATGAGAGTATTGCTTGAGAACTAGGGCTTCGAGCTCTGATTTCACCAATGGCTCAGTGATGGTTTGGTCGGAGTTCAAAAAAAGCGAAGAAGCAGTACTAAGATTCCTCAAGGAAGAAGAGACAAGGAATGAGATTCCACGGTTGTAGAAAGAGTGAACTCTCAGCCGCAAAACCATGGAATAGAAAAAGTTCAGCGAAGTGTTCACCGGCGGCGACGGAGGAGGAGCAGAGCAGAGAGGGAGAAAACAAATTGGAGAAGAAATGGATTACTTTACTTTTGGGCTTTGATGTCTGTTTCGTGGGCCGAGTTCTCAAGTGAAATCCAAATTACGTGAAACAATTTTTTTTTTTTTTGTAACATACATGTTTTGATGATCAATCTTATTATGTTATCGCTGATAGATCTTTTTCCTTTGATATAGTTTTTAGAAGTTATAAAATGATAGTCAATATGAAACGGAAAGAGTATAAAAGAAACACAATAAATGAAATGAAGTTAAATATATTAACAATTATACAAGTGTGTGAAAAAGGGTATATATACCTATTCATGTAATGAGAAAAAAAATATATAATAACAAAGATGGAGAAAATTCTTATATGTTTCCTCTTTATATTTTTTATCTCTATCCAGCAAATAGACTCTTTACTTATATTTAGGCATTTCAACATCCAAATTTCGAATCAACTTGGAGGTAACAAACAGCTTATGATCAATTGTAGATCCGGCAAACAACAAGCAACCAAAGTTGATTTTCTTCCCTTTAATACCGTATGGACACTCAAGTTCACAGTTTTCCCAAAAACTTTGATATGGTGCAACGTATGGATGGTAATTTCAAATTCTTCTTTTACTCCTAATTACATATTCATTACTACGATAGTCTCAAGTTTTATATATTTGAAATACATATATTTTTTCAGGGACCTAACTATGTGCATCATGCGAAGTTTAACGCATTTATTGGGAAAGAAAGTTTTATACATGATATATGTGGAGGGAGAAAACCTAACATATGTTTCTGGCAAGCGCAAGAAGATGGAATTTATGTACGAAATAATGCAACTGGAACCTTTAAGTTAATGTATAAATGGGATTCGACCAATATCAAAAAACTTTAAATAAATTAGAGACTTATTTTCAATAAGACAGATTTTGTTTAAAACCAAGATAAGAAAATGGTAGTCTATTAATATTTCGTTTAGTAAAATGTGTTGTTGTTTGATCTACAAAATTAAGAGGTTGCTGAGATGTGATTTAATTACATTCGATCTTATGACCTTGACTAAAGTTTTAAGGAAAAAAAAAATATTTTACCTTACTATGAGTAATGGGGGTGTTGAATAAATTGTTTAACAGCAAAAAATCATATGTAGATTAAACACAGTTGAATAGAGTCAACATGTTGAAAACCAAAAAATGAGGGCCACATGTGACACATGTCTTCTTTTTTACTAGATGTTAAAATTCTGAAGATTTAGATATTTTACTCTAACTATTTAAGATCAATTACTATATAATAAACTAATTTATTTTTTATATATTTTATATCAAATTAATCATTTTTTTCTTTAGAAAAAGAGACTTACTTTATTTGATTTGGACATAAAAAAGTTTATTTTACTATAATTCTTTTAATTATCTTCATATTTGTTTAAACTTTTAAACATTTAGAAAAATAGATTTCAACAATAAAATTATAAAATAAAATAAAATTATGTTTCAATTTTTTTAACTTTTAATTATCTTAACTTAAATTTTTCGATAAGTGTTATTAATATTTGCTACATGTAAGTTACTTTTACATAGTAACAAACAAATATTTCTTATGTCTCCTCCAAATTTTTGTATATTTTCCAAGCATTTAATTATGTGAGTTATTTTCTCAATAAAATTATTTTAGTAAAACATGTTAAAGTTAATTCTCTAAAGTTTAAATTTATTTTTAATATATATTTTTAAGAATTATATGTAAAGTAAAATATGTATTTATTTAAATTACTTGTGTCTAAAAACTAAAAGCAACGAAGACTTTTCAAAGCATAATGGTTAATTAAAATCAATATTTTTTTTTACTGATATTACATCTCACACATATGAATTATAATGGATATTTCTTTATATATAAGACATTATATTAAATTTACTCCAATCATTAGAGACCATTTAAATCAATTGGGGACACAAGTGCAGAAGTTTCCTCCAATTCTATCGCATATAACATGAGAGTTTGGTGGACAGCCAGAAAGGTCACAGTCTTCGACTCCATCACACTGACCACCAATGGGAGAACCATGAGCACATGTACATATGTGGTGTTCATTGCATATTACATGTGTTCCTACTCTGCAACCACGAGAATCACATTCCGCAACACTCTTACATCGAAATTGACCTTGACTCCTCAAAATCAGACCTGTATATATATTTTACCAGAGTTAAATTTCAAACTAAACTAAATTATATATTAAAAAAATACGTTAGAAATGACCTTGAGAAACTTACATGAAGAAATTAGGAGAAGAACAAAGAAAATGCTTGTAACTTTTTCCATTTTAATTTGTTGCTTACTAATTTTTCGATTTTCTTCAATTTTTTGTTAGTATTTTGGGTGAATGCAGACTTGTTTATATATATGGGGTTTTGTGTCTCCTTTGTTTCAATTCGATATGACTTGGTCAAAAAAAAAATATCGATATTAGATTTATTACCTTATCTTGGCGAAAAAGAATTTTTACCTTATAATCTTCTTATTTTTTTCCTTTTTATAAAAAAATCTTCTTCTATATTTTTTCAAACTAAAAGTTTACTATCTTATCATAGCCCAAAAATAAAAGTTTTACATTATTAGCCTTTTGCGAATCTTGGGTACATGTAAGTGTTTTTTGTACATAGTGAACAGAACAAATACTGTATATCTCACGTCTCCTTTAAATCTTCATATATTTTCCAATCATATACTTACGTACATCTCCTTGTCGAAAAAGATATATTAGATTATTTTTTCAACACAAATTGTCGTATTTGTCAGCATACACACACAAATTACAGATATATTTTAGATTATTTTGTTGACTAATGATTTTTGACTCAAATATTTTGTAATGGATGAGAGAATATTTTCTGAATTTACAGATATATTTCGATTTCACAAATGAATTTCAAACAATAAGCAATACAAACATACACAAGTGGTGCACTAAACCCTTTGGAAACTCTGCAAATTTAATTAAGAATCTATACTCACTTGAATCAATCACACTCTAAGCATCTATAACACTACCAGACACCGGTTCTTGTAAACCGGAATCTTCTGAAGAAACAGTAACCAGACTCGAGCCGTTATGTTCTTCTTCATTGTCGTTATCATCTTCTTCGTGTTCTGATACAGAGCTACAATCCATCTCCTTCTCCGGTATATCGAGCTGTACACTCTCTGGTAACTCTGTATTTTGGTTCCCAATCGATGGCATTCCCAAGTTCTCTCTTTTAACGACGTTTAACACAAATCCGTTACTCGTTCTCTCAGGCTGTAGAAGATCACCTTCAGTAACTGTTATGCTTGAAGTGCTTGTTCCAAGATTGTTGCTATTGCTGTTTGATTCGATATCCGAATGAGCCGCTATGGATCTCGGGCTTGGAGTAAACGAGCCACCAGGAGGAACTGCTGGAGAATTGGGACTGCTACTAAATCCTCTGACCAATGCAATGTCGATATCAAGACTCTGAACAAAATCAATGAACTTATTAGCAGAAGCTGTTCTCATTAAAGGTCCACCAGTTCTTGTCCAAGAACTCAACTCCACGCTCTCTGTTTCACTGTCGCTTAAATTCCTGCCCGAAGAAGCGTGGAGGTTATTGTCAGTGACTAGATCATCCAGTGAGCCTGTTGAGTTCTCTCTGGCAAGGACGTTCCAAGATGGGATTCTTCTTGAAGCATTGAATCTGGTGGTTGAAGCCAATCCGTGATGAGACGAAGACGTGGCAGTGGCGGCTCTCTCCGCACTTTTCTTGAGCCTCCGCATATGGTTAAGAATAGCTACAGAATCATCAAGCGCAAGCTCGATCCCGCAGTTTGATTTTATGGCTGAGAGCTTCTCCCAAGTGCATCTTCTTCCTTGGTTAGCCGCTTTCTGAAGCTCGACATGAGTCGGATTTTGTATAATCTTCGAGTACTACACAAAATCCACAACCCAATAAGAATCTCAGGCAAGTCTAAAATCTCTGATACCAATCAAAGAAAATTCAAGATTTCGGGTTTTGGATAAAAACCTGAGCAAGAGTAGCAGGCATTACAACTGTAACATCACCTTCCCACTCCTGAGCAAAAAGCTTTGCGAGTCCACCGAGAGGAAAACCGAGCTCTAATACCTGGTTGCATCTATGTTTGACCTCCATCTCCACTAGATGCGCGAGCTATATAAAAGGCGAAAAAGTAGCGTGGTTACAACAAAGAAAAGAAACAGAGACCAACAAAAACAACTATGCTAAATACATACCTTAGCTGCGAATCTACCACCATAAGCTCGAACTAAATCCTTTAGACGCAGTAATGGAGCAATGTGAGGATTGGCTTGGCTCACAATAAAATGATTGACATTGAACAGTTCTTTAAGCTGCATCATTGGTAAATCAACCTCCAAACTACCATCTCTCCACCGGCGTCCAGATGATGATTTAGTGCCTACTTCTGGATCCAAATTGAAAGGTGGATGATACGGTACGATCTCTCCACTTCGATCTTTAGCCATTAGCTCTTGAGCTTCAAAGAGACCAGGAAAAGCACAAGAAGCAGTCACTGCGCTCCATATAACCACATGAGGCGAAGTCAAATAGTTAAGACACCGAGGAGGTTCATGCTTTCTTGGGGAGCAAACGGTGATCCCGAGAATCCTTCCTGTCATGTCATAAGCTTCTTGGAATGTGAGATTGCTTGTGAGGTTTCTAAGCATACATTGCAACTGTCTGATATCGTGTAGAGCCCCTTGTGTCATTACCCGTTTCACTATTGAGAACACGCCTCCGAGCTGATCAAAGAACTGTAAAGAATGCAAAGAATTCTCAAAGAAACTCTGTAGTTCTGGCCAAGACCTTGAGGCCACAACAGCACAAATGATGGATCCAACACTAGAACCAGCAATTATTCGAGGTAAAAGCTTATGCTCAACCAAAGTCCTAACCACACCAACATGAAACGCACCAAGAGAAGCCCCACCACTCAAAAGCAAAGCCGTTCTACCAAAGGCATGCCGTGTTTCATGCATAAAAGAAAGCTTCTCTTCTAAAGAAAGCTCCTCTGAATCAGAGTTACAAACCATTCTCAACTGAGTAGACACCTCATCAATGTACTCTTTGATATGTCTAGGAACCTGAAGTCTACCTTTATGAAGCTCCGAATTACACATATTACCGAGATTCCTCACCAAATCAGCTCTCATACAAAACATAATGTCTCTAAGTGAGCCTTCTTGGCGACGATGACGAAGCTCCTGAAGCTTGTTCTTAACCAACTCTTCATCATAAAGATCAGATTCATTCATCTTTGGTGTTTCCTTCTCTAACATCTTAGCAGCATGAGCCCATTCCTCATAAGTCAAAGCCGTCCGCATCATATTCCTCCAAAACTTCCTCCGGTAAGCCATTTCCGCCTTTATTTTCACATTCGTGTATCGTTTCAACACAAAGGCAATGATTGTAACCACCGCTAAAATCCCTTGAGGGTTCCGAGGATGAAACCACGACACAAACGGTGAAACGGTCAGCTTAAATCTAAGAAACCAATGCAACAAGAACCGAAAGAGATCACGCCTAAGCTGTGACATTGATCTACAGAACAAGACTCTGAAAGCAATGGTTCGACCCATGATAGATGATGGTCCAATCGAAAAGGGATCGACACTAGCCTCATTACTTATATCCATTATTGATTCGAAGATGAATTTGGGTGTGTTTTCAACTGCGAAGGTGACAAAAAAAACGAGAACTCATGAGAAGAAGCATATATTTATTAAAACCTCTGCAGAGAAGAAACAGAGTCATGATCTATTTTTGGAATCTGAAACCGTGTCAGCTTTTTTTTGTTACCCCAAATAGGCTAATCAATGAATCTATGAAGCAATTCGCAAAATTAAGCAAAGCAAACTCATTTTTTTAATAAAAGTTATGATCTTTTTTCTAATTAGAGTTTCAATTCGATGAAAAGAGGAGACTTTGACAAGATCATTTTTCACAGCACCCAGTAAACAAAAAAAAAAAGAGAGAACTTTGAAATCAACAGAGAAAACCCAGAGATTTCAACACAAAGACCACCAGATCAAATAAGAAAGTAGCCTTATTTACCTGATTATCTGGGGAAAATCGACAAGAAAAGAAGAGACGTGAAGCAGAGAGGTTTACTTGAGAAGAGAGAAGAGATCAGAGATAAATGGGGGAATAAAAAAAAGAAGAAGATTTTTGCATAGGGAATCGCAACGAGATAAGACAGGCTCGATCTGATAATGGTGACACGGACGCAGAGTCAGACTCAGACTCGGCCGAGAAATGGCCGATCATGACGGCTTCTTTTTTTCTTTTCTTTTTTCGATTAGCGTGACGACTTGCACAAATACAACAAAACCAAAATAAGTTCGTTGGATAAGATTTTACGCTATTCCCACGTGGATTTCTAAAACATCAAGATGTTTTCATCTGAAATTCTAAACAGCATGTAGTCTTAAAATTTCAAGGTAAATTACACTGTTCAATTTAAACGCTGCGTTTAACAACATATAGATTTCCGCTAACTTCTAGCATAACAATGTGCTAAAGAGCCAAAGTATATCGGAGATTGGTGTTTGTTACTTGTACAATAATTAATCATAATGAAAGATTGTTCTCTCTGTGCAATCTCATATTGCAAATCAAAATTTGGACCATATAGCCAACCAAAAAAAAAAAAAANAAAAAAA
>Ga0041059_1000610_pt1 | contig 27620 bp, 18 predicted proteins | sample AraColnosormetaG_FD_56232 | JGI IMG/M metagenome (GOLD analysis project Ga0041059, IMG submission 56232) | Arabidopsis roots microbial communities from North Carolina, USA - Col MF nosort | ecosystem: Host-associated > Plants > Roots > Unclassified | place: USA: North Carolina | collected... | reverse complement strand
AGGTGAAANAAAAAAAAAAAACGTTAAAAATAATATGGGGTCCTGCTAAACTTAAAATATCTGTTTTCGTTTTACGGTTACATTTGTTAATGTAATGTAAAAAATCATATCTGCCTAAAAAAGTTATTAACAAATGTTGTTCAAAAACACAATTGTGTTAAAAATATTTAATCACCGTTGTAATATTTCTTAATTCTAGATTTTCAAAGAAAAATTATTGAAAGACTATTAAGTATATATAGATTATATGACATTAAATTTATATAGATTATTTTTTCTTTGGGCAACTATAAATATATATAGATTATTCAGTCAAAGTAACTAAAAAAAACAAAAAAAAATCTAGTTAACCGTCACTTAACACGTGTCATAATGGGGCAGCATGTGCATGTCCATTGATGTCATTCACCTTTATCACCGCTATTTTCATCAAGAACAAAACAAACAGAATCACACAAGAAACAGAGCAACAACACATATTCAACAAAAACAAAATCGCCATGAGATCGAGAAGTAACCTTATAGGTCTCATAAACTTCTTCACTTTCCTCCTGTCGATTCCTATCCTCGGCGGTGGAATATGGCTTAGCAGCCGAGCTAACTCAACCGATTGCCTCAGATTCCTCCAGTGGCCACTCATTATCATCGGAATATCAATCATGGTCATATCTTTAGCCGGAATCGCCGGAGCTTGTTACCAAAACAAGTTCCTCATGTGGCTTTACCTTTTCACCATGTTCTTTGTAATCGCTGCTCTTATAGGATTCACAATCTTCGCTTACGTAGTTACTGATAAAGGCTCAGGCCGGTTTGTGATGAACCGTCGGTATCTTGATTATTATCTCAATGATTATTCCGGTTGGTTAAAGGACCGTGTCACAGATAATGGATATTGGAGAGATATCGGATCGTGTGTTAGAGATTCTGGAGTTTGTAAGAAGATTGGAAGAGATTTAAATGGTGTTCCAGAAACTGCTCATATGTTTTACTTCAGAAATCTTTCTCCTGTTGAGGTATTATTATTTTTTTTGTTTAAAAGAACATACTAGTGTACTCTTAAGAAACTATTATGTCACTTGTTCTTGGAATCTAACACGGTGTGAACGTTATATGATATGTATTTGTTTTCAATCTGTAGTCCGGATGTTGCAAGCCGCCAACAGATTGTGGCTATACGTACGTGAACGAGACAGTGTGGATTCCGGGAGGAGAAATGGTGGGACCGAACCCGGACTGTATGTTGTGGAACAATGACCAGAGACTACTCTGTTACCAATGCAGCTCTTGTAAAGCCGGTGTTCTTGGTAGCTTGAAAAAGAGTTGGAGAAAAGTCTCGGTGATCAACATCGTGGTTGTGATCATACTTGTTATCTTCTATGTCATCGCGTGTGCGGCTTACCAGAATGTTAAGAGGATGTATAATGACGAACCGGTCGGTGAGGCTAGGATGACCAAATCTCATCCTAGTCATTTTCAAATTTAAGGAGATTTTGGTACAGTTTTTCTTCGGAATTGTGTTTTTATTACTCTTTAATGGTTTAATGGTCTGTTGTTGTAATGATAAATTTGCTTTTAGTGTTTTCTTCTTTGGATATGTTACATATGCATGATGATGATTGTTCTTGCAGATTAGTTGAAAGAAATGCTACTCATCTTTATATAGAGTAGAAATTAATTTAAAGTTGATATGAAAAATTCAAACCAGACATGAGTTACCGAGAATGGTTCCTCAAAGAGTGTTCAAATTACTCACGTTGGGAACATGTTGTTTTGAATTTGTGGATTGATCTTCACGACTGAGTTCTGGGCTCCATCTACTTATCGTTTGTTCTTCCACTGTGAAGTTCTCCAAACATACAAGTAGATTCACATCCTCTCCTTTGAAGTTACCATTAACGTAGAGAGTCAACAACGTTTTCGCAACACTTCCGCTTAACCTAACAGCACAATGGATATCTGACCACACTCTTAACCGATCACTGTCACCAGACTGAACTAAAACCGAGTATTCAGAGTGGACAAGAGATGGATGGTGACGGTATGCCACAAAATCCACACCGTATTGCAACCCTGATCTCAAAACCCAGTTCTTCGATCGTAAATGTGAATAAGCTTTGAAAAACATTGGAAAGTTTGGTCTTTTTGATTTCATGTAGAGCCATGTGTCTACTTCATTCTCCAAGCAACGACCTTGAAGTGAGATTTTGATGCATTTGAGATTGTAATGCAAAAAGAAAGCTTCTTCAAAAGATAACTGAATCCATTTCTTGATTTTCTCTGCCGATAGAACGAGTCTGCCAAAACAACAACGGTCAAGAAGCTCAGCTTGCTCTGGCTCAACCGCTAGAAGCACATTGCAACTTGAGAGGGTTCCCGAGGACTCTGTTTCGGCTAGAGAGAGCTGGAGCTCTGAGACTGATTTTGAAATAGGTTCTGCAAGAGCTTTTGCTTCAGCTCCTTTCCATTTCCATCTAGGCGCCATGGAATTGAGCTGCATATATAGCACTAAAAATCAAACCTTTTGACCAAAAGATGTAAAAGCTTTTCTTAGTCTATTACCAACTACAACTCTTATAATCTAGGAAATCAGATAAACATTGTCACTACGACATAGTTGTTAACGTTTAAGGTATCTTGAAGAACCAAGTAGGAATTGGAATGAGCAAAACCAAGAGCTTTTGATTCTTTTCCCACTTTTGTATTCAAAAATCAATCGTCTATGAAGCGGAAACTGTGACATTCAAATTCACAACAAAGGTATTTTGAAATAGTAAACACATTTTAATTGAAGAAGCAATCACATTCAGACTTGTCCTCACATGACAGTAACCATGAAGAGAAGAGATTTGGTTAAAAACGAAACCTGGCGTATTGATTTATGAAGAAAAAACAGAGGATATGAAGGACTCGGGAAGCAGGGTCTACAATGGAGAGAGCTATGCTTCGAGGATCCAATGGAGAGCTATGCGGTAGTGAAAAACGTAATCTCGTAAAAATTATTGTTGATTTCGATTGCACAGTGAAAATAGAAAAGAAATAGCCACGAAGATTCTTCGAAATCGAGAGGAAGAGATCGAGAATTGAAACGAGATTCGGATCTCTCTCTCCCTGGGGAAGACAGTCGCGCGACTCGAGCAGCAGAGATTGTGGTGCCTACTGAGTACCTCGTGTGAAGTCTAAAAACAGCGTCGTTTTCAGCTAAATAAAATTCTACAAAAATGACGTCGTTTGGAATAATTTTGTTTGGGCTGCCTATTTATACATGTCTAGGCCCGCGAATTTTAAGTCTACAGTATTTATTTAAACATCATACACAAAATCCGAAACAGATAATTTTGATTCAAATTGGTAACTATCGGAAGTATCGGATGAGAAGGAGGAAAAAAATGCTTTGCTTATTTCATTAATTACTACCTTGATACTATCTTTAATAACAGATTTAATTTGATATTATAGATTCCACTTTTTACTTAACTGATTGATAAGATGGAGATAATAGTTTACCTTTTTATTTACTGGTTAAAATCGAGAATTTATGGTCCATTGACTTCTTTTGACCAAGTTTAACGAAGAAGCGTCTCATGTAAGCTATTCACAAATGACGTTGGTACCCCTTCCCACACACGTATGATGTGATTGACGGTTCTCTGTATATATATTAATTTAAAGGACGACGTAAAGCAAAAAACCTATTCGTCGTCACTCGTCTGTCGTCACCATTCATCAACAGAGCATAACAGTTGCTGATTTAAGCTCTGCGGAGAGCAAGTATGGATTTCGATTCCGAGTATGCTTTTCGGTTACAGATGGAGGAGGCACTCGCGGCTTCTCTATCTTCTCAATCTCGCACTCCGCAACGACCACCGTCACCTCCGATTGTGGCTACGTGTGGTGTCCTTATCGTTGAAAACAATCCAAACGATTCGAAGACGGCGAAAACAAGTAGCGGTTACGGTTTCGATTTTAAGAGAGCCGTCGGCGGTGGAAACTCTAAAGCAAAAGGCAAAACCCACGAGTCTGTCACTGGTGTACGTACAGATGAACGAAACCCTAACATTGGGCTCGGTAACTCCCGGAGTACGTCTACCGGACATGGCAATACGAAACCCTTGCCTCAGGAAACTGTTCGTCCGGCGCAATTAGTCGGTGAGGGAAGTTCGAGGGTTAACACTGCTGCCGGAAAAATCAATGGAAACCTCTTGTATAGGCTTTACTTTAAGGGTTTGGTTAGCGATGAGAACGGGAAGGGGAAGATGACGGACGTAGTGTCTGGGTTTGGGGTTGCTATTTGTGACCAGAGGGATAATTTGTTGTTTGAGATGAAGGGACCATTGATAGACAATGGCATGAGTCGTCAGGGAGCAGAGCTTAAGGCATTGATCCGAGGACTAACCGAAGCATTGAAGTTGGGGATTAAGCATATTGTTTTCTTTTGCGATTCTTATCCGATTTTCCAATACGTAAGTTTCCGATTTTCATAGTTTATCGACTTTGTTTATGTATTTTTTAAAGATGATCTAGTTTGTTCTCTTTGCAATTCGTTTTAACTTTTTCCTCCTTTGTCCTGGTATCTAATAGTGTTGTGAATATTGTAACCATTTTGCGCTAATTTTTACTAGTTATGAGACAGTAGACCGTGACTTATAAGGTTCTATGCTTGTGTTTTGCGAGATGGTTTAAATTGCAATGAGTTATGTTTCTTTACCTAGCTTTTCCTGTCATATGTTTGAGAAGATTGTATTGTACTTGAATGTAGGTCACGGGAAAATGGATGGCTAAGCAAAAGAAGATTTCCCTGTTGTTAGATGATCTTCAAAGCATCATGCAACACTTTTCATCTTATCAGCATGTTCTGGTGGCTAGAAATGATGTTAAATTTGCTTATAAACTTGCAAGGGAATCAATACTTTCTATGGTCACCCCTCATGAAGATCCTCGCCAAGCAAAAGCTGTTCTGAAAGAGGAGTGTGCTATCTGTTTCAACGACATCGTTGCTGAGGGTATGTTTTCTGTTGACAAATGCCGTCACCGTTTTTGCTTTCAATGTGTGAAACAGCATGTAGAGGTGAAGCTGCTTCATGGAATGGCTCCAAAATGTCCTCACGATGGCTGCAAGTCTGAGCTGGTTATCGATGCATGTGGCAAGCTTTTGACTCCAAAGCTGAGTAAATTGTGGCAACAAAGACTTCAAGAGAATGCAATACCTGTCACAGAGAGAGTTTACTGCCCTTACCCGAGGTGCTCGGCTTTGATGTCCAAAACCAAGATTTCTGAATCTGCCAAGAGCTTACTGTCTCTTTACCCTAAATCTGGAGTTAGGAGATGTGTTGAATGTCGTGGCCTCTTCTGTGTGGACTGTAAAGTTCCGTGGCATGGAAATCTGTCCTGCACTGAGTATAAGAAATTGCATCCTGAGCCTCCGGCAGATGATGTGAAGCTCAAATCTCTTGCAAATAATAAGATGTGGCGCCAGTGTGGCAAGTGCCAACACATGATTGAACTTTCACAAGGATGCAATCACATAACTTGCAGGTATCTATCTATTTCTCTACACATTGATCCTCCTATAAACCTTATCAAACAAGGCCATGTAAGCTAAAGCACATGTGATGGATTGCAATCTTTTTATCTATGTTTAACTATTCTGACATTCCCTTTGGTATTCTCATTAGATGCGGGCATGAGTTTTGCTACAATTGCGGAGGTGGATGGAACAAGATAATGGGGACTTGTTTAAATCGCTGCCCAACCTGGAACGAAGAATACATCACACGACAAGATCCAGCGCGTGCCAATGTGGCAGCTAACAACTACTTTGATGATGAGGATGATGATGATGTTGATGGTGATTACGACTATGATGACTTCTTCCACCCGCATTTTGGACATGCTATGAATGATCGTAATCCTGAAGAGCCCTTCGACCCCTTCTTCGACTTGCCAGATGGTAATGTGTCCTTCCAAATCTCTCTAAAACTCTTGAATCCTATATATTTCACAACTGAAAGCACTCTCTGTTTATCTGTAGGTGTGCTCTTTACCCCCCAGATGTTGTCTTCCAAGAGTCGTCAGCAATTGTACTTGCCGGATTCAGATGATTCAGATGATAATGCGACAACACAAAATGCTCCTGCTGCAGATGAGAATTGCCCATACTTTGGGAAGTATGGAAAGTACACTATAATGTACGACTCCGACGGCTATGAACTCGAGGATTTCACGAACCCTTTCCATCCTGACTATCCTCACTTCTGAGGTTTGGTTTGGAACCAAAGTTCGTATTTTTCTTTCTTTTTTCAAGGTCCAAACCCTTTTGCTATATGCTCTTTACTCTTTAATCGTTTTTTGAGGTTCATGTTTCTATGACGTATTGTTCTATATAAGACTGTTTGGGTAATCTTTGAATTTGAAGACACCTCGGGATTAAAGTTTTTTTTTTTTCCAAAAGGTGTCTTTGTATATATAACATCTAAACAACAGCATCATCCATCAATGGAGAATCCATGTTGGAGAGGCAAGTACAAGATACAACAACAACATTTACAAACAACGAAATACAAGTAAAGTACAACACATTCTGCCACAAAAGAGAAAGTTGTCAAATGGTAGCTTGTTAAGAGCAACATCATAACTAATCTCAATAAGACCAAACATCAAAACTCAAAAGGTTTGGAGTTGATCTTATAGCTTCCATCATATGCTTGTAGTATGATTGCTTTGTGCTCACCATCTTAACATCCGAACAGGGTGATATCTTCTACTCTGATTATAAGAAAACTAAACAGATAAAAGCATAAAACTAAAACAATCTAGACTAGAAGCTTAACCATGATTAAAAAGCCAAACTAAAATAAAAATCAAAAGCGATAAGAAAGAGATAAGGATGGCACAATCAACCAAGGAAAAGGTGAGTCATCAAAGTGGCCGGAGAGATACCGGACCAACTTCTCCGGTAAACTGAAAAAGATTACAGAACCTTCAAAACCACCATGCCCAAACTAATTCCAAGGCAGCAAAAACATCCTTAACTGCTAAAAGAAACATCTTCTTCTTTATTCAATATGTCACAAACGAAGATTGAGATATGGCTTCAAAAACCTTCGAGAAGAAGCATCTTACACAAAAACCGGCCATGACGTCGCCGAATGAGCCAACACATGCCGGACTCAAACCGTCCATCGCCATAAAAAGGAAACGGTCGATGACGAAAATGATAGCCGACCCAACACATCGAATAATAAGCCGGTCGTTGTCGGACTGAAGCCGGTTGCAACAACTGGACGGCCTTGCCGGAATTAACCGGACGGCTTTATCGGAATAATCTGAACGGCGGAAGAAATCAAGTTTTTCTCTCTAGAAGATTTAAGAGAGAGAAGAGAGAAAAACTCATCTCCGTTTTCCCCGACGCTCATGACTTGGGATTAAAGTTAGAGCATTGTTTTCGCTATATTTTTCGTCGTTTGGTTATTGGTTTCGGCTTGCTCATCTTTTTATTTCCCTTCAATGGGATTGATAGCGAACAAGTAAATATATTTTTGCATTCCTATATAAACATTCGTATTAAACCCATTTTATATAGCTCACCCACCCACTTACCCTTTGGCGAAATCAATTCTTTGTTTTTTTTTGTCTAACTCACCGTCTCTGTCTCTGAATTCCCAGCTGGAGATATCAGTCGCCGTCTTTTTGCTCTTGGTGAAGATAGATTCGAGAATCCCGAAGGTTCTACGATTACCACAGAGAAATTCACTATAGTGAGTACCCCATCTATTGGATTTGCAGCAATGCATACGTCTCGCAGTCAATAAGCTGAGGCGGAGTCACGTACATGGACTTTTTGCTTGAGCTTTCTACCAAATAACCCACAGGTTCGTCATTTCTTAGTATAGTGTCATGTTGAAGAATTTTCGGTCACATGAATGTTCAAGTTAAATCGTATATTGTTCTGTGATGAGAAAGATTATAATCTGCTTATAAACACTGTTCCTTCATATACGGTTAATAATCTCTAAACTTTTGTTTTAAAATGATTATGTTAAATCACATACTCAACAACGGAAGATGAAGAAATGTTTGGATTCAACTAAGCATTATATTAGTTATGCGTAATCTGTAGCTGTAGAGAACATGATCTTATTGAATTTTGTTTCTTTTGTTGATGTTTTAACTTCTAATTAGGAAGATTGTAATCTGGTTATGATATTTTTCCTTAAATTAAGTGTTTTACTCGTTTCGAGTTTTTGTTTTCTGCTGATTATGGCCATTACAAGACGCAACAATGGAGAAAGAAAAAGTGTTTGGATAATGATGTTACTGATATGGTCACTTTATTCACAATATTCATAGTTTTTTTTTTTTCTTCTTATAGATTTGGTTGCGGGCTCCTCGCTGCAGAACAGGACAGAAAGAGACTGATATGTTAATGTGCAAACTCGAATACAAGCAACCGAAGCAAATAGGAGATGTGTTTTTCATCCAATGAAAGGTAAGGCTACTGATGTTATTGAGACTGTGAACCTTCAATTTCTTATATGACTTGCAAGTTAGATTATGAAATTCTATTAGAATAAATTTGGTGCATCCTAGGAATGTTAGGAATTTGATATGAGGATTTAATAATAACATTTATTTGACATAGCCAACAAAGATTAGGAAGGATGGTGGAAATTTCCATGAAGCGTGTGGAAATAAACATTCTGAGTTTTTTAAGGGTGGTAGGATTGAAAATGGTCATTGTTCAATAAAGTTGACCTTGGCATACTATAATAATAATATACAAATTGCATTAAGAAATTATCAACCTTATAGTATCTTATATTATCTTAATGTCAACGAGTTTTTCGAGCCCCATAATTTAATTTATACAGTCAAACGCAATAGAAGTGTTATCCGTTAAACTTGAGTGTATGACCAAAATTTTTTAAGTCACATCCAATCTAGTGGCTCTGCCAACTAGAGACGTTTTTATCCAGAGATTTGTTTAGCACCGTCCTCCTTTGCCAATGATCAGTGTTTTGACATTTTCCTCTTAAATAATATTAAAGACCAATCAGTCCAAACTTTTTTACCTCTTTCTTTTTCTCATGGAATTGATTTTGCTGTCTTGATTTAGACAGGTGTTGGAAGTCTTATTAAGGGAAAAGTAATATACCATAAAGATACCAAAGCAGTCGTAATATTTGACTTTGAAGTCGTATTCAATGGGTCTACAGCCAGAGAGAAAGAGATAATTGTGAAGCATTGAGAGCAAATAGAGTATACAAAAACAAAAGCGAAACGATAACTCTCTATTTGTTTCATTACCAATGATTCGAGGATTGCTTTTGGGAATCATCTGGATGATATTTTGTGTTTGTTCATCATTTCAGCAAGAGACGCCGTTTGTTTACAACAACTTTGGTCACGTAGATCATCTTCACCTTGACGGTAGTGCAAGAATCATTCCCAGTGGTGGTATCCTGCAACTGACAAATGCAACCAATAGCCAAATAGGTCATGTTTTCTACGAGAAGCCGATTGAGTTCAAATCATCTGAATCAGTCTCGTTCTCGACATATTTTGTGTGTGCACTGCTCCCTGCTGGTGATCCGAGTGGCCATGGCATGACCTTTTTTGTGTCTCATTCCACTGATTTCAAAGGCGCAGAAGCAACTCGATACTTCGGGATTTTCAACAGAAATGGTTCTACTTCCACACGTGTGTTGGCTGTAGAGCTTGACACTTCTCTAGCTTCAGATGTGAAAGACATCAGCGATAATCATGTTGGGATTGATGTGAACAGCGCAGAGTCTATTACATCTGCCAATGCTTCTTATTTTTCAGACAAAGAAGGGAAGAAGATTGACATAAAACTCTTGAGTGGTGATCCTATCCAGGTTTGGGTGGACTATGAAGGAACAACGCTCAACGTTTCATTGGCTCCTCTTAGAAACAAGAAACCAAGCCGACCTCTTTTGTCATCAACATCCATCAATCTAACTGATATTTTGCAAGGTAGAAGAATGTTTGTTGGGTTTTCTGGCTCAACCGGATCAAGCATGAGTTACCAGTACATACTCGGGTGGAGTTTCAGCAAAAGCATGGCGTCTCTGCCGAACATTGACATCTCAAAACTTCCCAAAGTTCCTCACTCTAGCACTAAAAAGAAGTCTACATCTCCTGTGCTCAGTGTTCTGCTTGGTTTAATAGCTTTCATAGTTTTGGGGATTCTTGTTGTAGCTTATTTGTATAGGAGAAACTTGTACTCTGAAGTAAGAGAGGAATGGGAAAAAGAGTATGGTCCAATTAGGTATTCCTACAAATCTCTATACAAAGCAACCAAAGGATTCAATAGGAGTGAATTTCTTGGGAGAGGAGGTTTTGGTGAAGTCTACAAAGGAACTCTCCCTCGGAGCAGAGAACTGAGAGAAGTAGCAGTGAAGCGAGTATCACATGATGGTGAGCACGGTATGAAGCAATTTGTTGCTGAGATCGTGAGCATGAGGAGTTTAAAACACCGGAGCTTGGTTCCACTTCTTGGGTATTGCAGGAGAAAACATGAGTTATTACTGGTGTCTGAGTACATGCCAAATGGTAGTCTTGACCATTACTTGTTTAATCATGATAGATTGTCTCTTCCCTGGTGGAGAAGACTTGCGATCCTTAGGGACATCGCATCAGCTCTTAGTTACTTACATACAGAAGCTGACCAAGTTGTTATACACAGAGACATCAAAGCTGCAAATGTTATGTTGGATGCAGAGTTCAATGGAAGGTTGGGAGATTTTGGTATGTCCAGGTTATATGACAGAGGGGCTGATCCAAGCACAACAGCTGCAGTGGGAACTGTTGGTTACATGGCACCTGAGCTTACAACAATGGGAGCTTCTACTGGAACTGATGTGTACGCGTTTGGTGTTTTCTTGCTTGAAGTAACTTGTGGGAGGAGACCTGTGGAACCCGGCTTACCTGAAGCAAAACGTTTTCTGATCAAATGGGTTAGTGAATGCTGGAAAAGGTCTTCTTTGATTGATGCTAGAGATCCAAGGTTGACAGAATTCTCATCCCAGGAAGTCGAGAAGGTTCTGAAACTCGGTTTGCTATGTGCAAACCTTGCTCCAGATTCAAGACCGGCCATGGAACAAGTGGTGCAATACTTAAATGGAAACCTAGCTTTACCCGAGTTTTGGCCCAATTCTCCAGGGATTGGAGTTCTGTCTCCAATGGCGCTTTCCCCAGCACCACTCGTGATCCCTTCACTATCATTTTCGTCTTCCTCCTCCAACAACTCTATGTTTATTACTCACTCAGTCCTCTACGGGAGTGGGCGATGAAAGTTTCTAACAACTTCCCTCTTCTTTGGCCTCTTAATATTGACTGATTTTCAGCCATTTCTATTCAGATTTTGTTTCATTAATGTATATGGTAGCACCATGTCCATTCTCCATGAAGCTTAGCTTGTAGAACGATTTTTAAAAAACTGATTTTTCAGGTAAATTCTTGCAATTACTTAGTTCATTATTTGTAAAGCAAGTTGTTGTCACCATTTGAGTACAGTGATAAATTGTTATGTATTGAGAAAGCTGATATAGTTATGGATTTGTTTCTTTTAATGGTTATGCTATTTTGGAAAACTGATAGATATCAAAAGACACAACAGTTTAGTCTGTAACTAACCTTATTCATGCCAGATCTCAGGTACCTGCAATATATTATTGCAAATCACGTATCCTAGGAGATGCATGTTTCTGCACATTTGAGTAGGCTCTTGGCTTTTAAAGAGTTAAAATACTCGGAGATAGTGACAATTCAACATTTTATTTCGTTTAAGACAAGTAGGACTTGGTATGACAATCAATGAGAAGCTTGCCTTTCAAAACTGTGAAACTACAAGGAAATTTTATTATGTGGAACTTCTGAATTCTTTTATCAAAGAAGACTAAAATGTGACAGCTATCATATTGTTGAAGTCAACTCTTACCAATTCTCTTGGAAAATGCAGAATGTTCTTCTTCTTGTGAAGTAATAATCCGACCTTGTTTCGCAGATGGAGAGGATAGTTATTTGCCATACCATTGACTCAGAGACAGGATTTTTCTCAGAACAGCAAACACTTTGTTGCATTAACAATGGCTCCAGGATTGGATCTGATCTGGATGGTAATCTCCTTTCTTCTTCTGATTCATCTGTCAAGTCAACAAGAAACTGGCTTCAGCTTCAACGGTTTTCGCCAGGGAGATCTTCATGTTGATGGGGTTGCTCAAATCCTTCCCGGTGGACTTCTGCGGCTGACTGACACTTCAGAGCAGAAAAAGGGTCATGCTTTCTTCAGGCAGCCCTTAGTGTTCAATTCATCTGAACCTCTCTCGTTCTCAACGCATTTCGTGTGTGCTATGGTGCGTAAACCGGGAGTTACCGGTGGAAATGGGATTGCTTTCTTTCTATCTCCTTCCATGGATCTTACAAACGCAGATGCAACTCAGTATTTGGGTCTTTTCAACACCACAACCAACAGGTCTCCCTCATCTCATATCTTTGCTATTGAGCTTGATACTGTTCAAAGTGCAGAATTTGATGACATCGATAACAATCATGTTGGTATCGACGTGAACAGCCTAACCTCTGTTGAATCTGCTCCGGCTTCTTACTTTTCAGACAAAAAAGGTCTCAATAAGAGCATAAGTCTCTTGAGTGGAGATTCAATCCAGGTCTGGGTGGACTTTGATGGAACTGTACTAAACGTTTCATTGGCGCCTCTAGGGATTCGGAAGCCAAGTCAAAGTCTTATATCAAGATCCATGAATCTTTCAGAAGTTATCCAGGATAGAATGTTTGTCGGATTCTCTGCAGCAACAGGACAATTGGCTAATAACCATTACATACTCGGTTGGAGTTTCAGCAGAAGCAAGGCATCGTTACAGAGCCTAGACATCTCAAAACTTCCCCAAGTTCCTCATCCTAAAATGAAAACTTCTCTCCTGCTGATTCTTCTGTTGATTGTACTTGGAATCATACTCTTGGTACTCCTGGTAGGAGCTTATCTATACAGAAGAAACAAGTATGCAGAAGTAAGAGAGGAATGGGAAAAAGAGTATGGTCCACACCGATACTCTTACAAATCCCTGTACAAAGCAACAAAAGGATTCCACAAAGATGGTTTTCTTGGTAAAGGAGGATTCGGAGAAGTCTACAAAGGAACTCTACCTCAGGAAGACATAGCTGTGAAAAGATTTTCCCATCATGGAGAACGAGGGATGAAGCAATTCGTAGCTGAAATTGCAAGCATGGGTTGCTTAGACCACAGGAACTTGGTTCCACTTTTCGGATACTGCAGGCGAAAAGGCGAGTTTCTTCTCGTCTCCAAGTACATGCCTAATGGAAGTCTTGACCAGTTCTTGTTTCATAACAGAGAACCATCTCTTACTTGGTCCAAAAGGCTAGGGATTCTAAAGGGTATAGCTTCAGCTCTTAAATACTTACACACAGAAGCTACACAAGTTGTTCTACACAGAGATATCAAAGCTTCTAATGTAATGTTAGACACAGACTTCACAGGAAAGTTAGGAGATTTTGGTATGGCTAGGTTTCATGACCATGGAGCAAATCCAACAACAACAGGAGCTGTTGGAACAGTAGGATACATGGGACCTGAGCTAACATCAATGGGAGCTTCAACTAAAACCGATGTATACGCATTTGGTGCATTGATCCTTGAAGTAACTTGTGGGAGAAGACCTGTAGAACCTAATCTGCCGATTGAGAAACAGCTTCTGGTGAAATGGGTTTGTGATTGCTGGAAAAGGAAAGATTTAATCAGTGCTCGAGATCCCAAACTGAGTGGAGAATTGATACCTCAAATCGAGATGGTATTGAAATTAGGGTTGCTTTGCACGAATCTTGTGCCGGAATCGAGACCTGACATGGTAAAAGTTGTGCAGTACCTTGACAGACAGGTTTCGTTGCCGGATTTCTCACCAGATTCACCGGGAATTGGGATTGTTACTCCGGTTTTGGTCGGAGGAAGCTCCACCGTGATCTCTAACATTTCTTCTCCGGTGACTGAGTTTATTACTCACTCGATTCAATACGGAATTGGACGATGAGATGTAAAATTTGAAGCTTGAAGATGAACGTTGTTAACAAAAAGTTGATATGGCCGAGTTGGTCCAAGGCGCCAGATTAAGGTTCTGGTCCGAAAGGGCGTGGGTTCAAATCCCACTGTCAACATTCTCTCTTTTTTTTTTTTTAAACGTTTGCAATATTTTACTAATGTATATATTAATTTATGAACATACCCCTTTGTGTAATTAATTTATAACTATACCCTTGTTAATTCTCTGATTTACAATATTGAAAGTCTTCTGGGAATTTTGGGAGACAACATACTCCAATTTCAGTTTCTTCTGGAAGAAAATCTTAATTTTGCTACAATGGTGAACCATGGAAAGAAGGAAGCCTGGATTATGGCTCTGGACAAGGTGAATTTCCTTTCTCTGCTTCTGGGTATTGATCATCAAACATGAGTTCTGGAATTTAAAGGTTTTGAGCGATTCTTTAGCTACGAAATGTGTGAAGAAGGAATAACTTCAGTTCAGAACAACCAACCAGGCTCTATGTTTCAATTAGATACAGCTCAAAGGTTTTCATCTAATCTGGATGTTCTCATGTGGTCTTCTAAAGTCAACAAGAAGCTCTGGGTTTATGGCTTTGGCCAAGCTTCCTTTCTAATGGATTGTTTTAGCTGATCTATAGTTCGGGGATGCAAATGGGTTACGGTTTCTTTCTAAGGACATGTCTTCTTATTCTGCTTATCTTACTGGTAATTATAGCGCTCATGGTTCTTGGAGTAGGATATCTATTCAGAAAAAAGACAAGACATATGTAGATGTAATAGAGGCTTTCATGCAAAAAAGAAGTAGTAGAGGCATGAGAGGAGGTTCTTCCTGGTGGTAAAGACACGTGTTTCTAAATGGAATTGCTTTAGCTCTTAGGTAGTTATACACTGAAATATCAAGGCTTCTCATGTTTTGTAAAATGCTGAGTTAAAGGCAAAGTGAGTAGGTTTTGTGTGACCATGGGTCCAACCTAGATACCGTTGTCTCTGTGCGAACTTTAGGTCAAATCGCATGGAGCTTGCAACAATGGCTGTTTGCACAGTAACTGACATGTATGCCTGTATGCTTGAGCAAACTTTTGGAAAGGAAACTGTGTAAGCTGGGATGCTAGCTGATAGACTGTTTGAAAATGTTGGAAACAGATAAGATCTGAGTTCAGCTTAGAAAATAGGGTCGCTTTGCTCAAATCAAATGGTGTGCCAGAACTGAAAGCCTCCATGGAAGAAGTGGTGCAATATCTTGAAGTTGGAACCTGGTCCTATTCTCTGCTGATTGTTGGAATCTTCCTTCATTAGCAGTTATCCAGAAAATGTTCAAAGCTACCACAAGGAGCAGGTATCTGACCATTAATCTCTTATCTGATTTATCACTATACAGTAATGGATTTTCACCAAGTTAAAATTTCCTGCTGCCACAAAAAACTGCCTAGCTACCTCTGCGGAATTTAGGTTGTCTAAGCAAACTAAACTTTCTTCTATCTAATTTTGTCCCGCTGGTGGTGAGGCTACTATGACATAACCAAACAATGAAAGAATATGCTCTATGCGATTCCCTCTGTCTATTATCTTCTCTCCAATCTTAGTTTCAGTGATTTGAATTGTTGTTCATGTGACGATGTATTCTCCTGCACCTGTAGAGCTGAATTAGCAAGTCCTAAAGGGTTAGGTTAGTAACTATATATTTTTGTCAATTTTCATATTCACCATTTAAAGAAAATTCGTAGTTTTCATGAATATGACAGGCTTTCCTAGGCCTTTTCCCTTTGGTCGGGCTCATAATTGTGTTGATATTATTACAAAACTTGGATTTTTTATTCATTCTACGTCTGAAGGGTCAAGGGCATGTTTAAAATATGTTTAAAATAATATTTATTTGTCTGCGTCCTTCTAAAGATGGCTTCAAAATTCAAATAGAAGAAAAATCCAATGCAAGTAGGTGTGCTATCTAGTCCTACACACATTTTAAGGAATTTATAAATGTTAGTCATACGCATTATTATTGTTCCAGGGTACCTCCATGCAACAGTTGCGTTGTCTATCTAATAAATTGAGATCATATAAGTTAAAATATTGTGTCAGAATATTTTGAAAATCACGTTGAAGCTTTATGGTTATCTTTTTAATATAATCGTGTTAGTGGAGTACAGTTTGTAAAGCAAAGGTGATTCTCTTGATTAAATAAACATCTATTAGAAAGTTTGATAGGCTTGAATCACTGATACAGAAGCTTACATCCTCTTTTTGTCCATTTTTTCTCCAGCTTGCGAGGTTATGATTCATCATCAGATCCAGACTCTCTGATTCATCATCTGCAATGGCTCGTTGGTTGCTTCAGATCCTGATCATCTCTTCTCTTCATCTGAGCTCTGTATCAAGTCAACAAGAGACAAGCTTTGTCTATGAAAGCTTCCTCGACCGACAAAATCTTTATCTTGACAAATCTGCAATAGTACTTCCCAGTGGATTATTGCAGTTGACAAATGCTTCAGAGCACCAGATGGGTCATGCTTTCCACAAGAAACCAATTGAGTTCAGTTCATCTGGACCACTCTCCTTCTCAACACACTTTGTGTGTGCTTTGGTGCCTAAGCCAGGTTTTGAAGGTGGCCATGGTATTGTCTTTGTATTGTCTCCTTCTATGGACTTTACTCACGCAGAATCAACTAGATACTTGGGGATTTTCAATGCTTCAACAAATGGATCTTCCTCTTATCACGTACTTGCTGTTGAGCTTGACACTATTTGGAACCCAGATTTCAAAGATATTGACCACAATCATGTGGGGATTGATGTGAACAGTCCTATATCTGTCGCAATAGCTTCAGCATCTTACTATTCCGACATGAAAGGGAGTAATGAAAGCATAAACCTCTTGAGTGGAAACCCTATACAGGTCTGGGTGGATTATGAAGGCACTTTGCTCAATGTTTCGGTTGCTCCTCTTGAAGTCCAGAAGCCAACTCGACCTCTTTTATCACACCCCATCAACCTTACAGAACTTTTTCCAAATAGATCAAGTCTGTTTGCTGGGTTCTCTGCAGCAACAGGGACAGCGATCAGTGATCAATATATTCTCTGGTGGAGTTTTAGCATAGACAGAGGATCGCTGCAGCGACTTGATATCTCAAAACTTCCTGAAGTTCCTCATCCTAGAGCTCCACATAAGAAAGTATCTACACTGATTATTCTCCTACCCGTTTGTCTGGCTATTTTGGTGTTGGCTGTTCTTGCAGGACTTTATTTCCGCAGGAGACGCAAGTATTCAGAAGTATCTGAAACATGGGAAAAGGAGTTTGATGCGCATCGGTTCTCTTACAGGTCCTTGTTCAAAGCAACAAAGGGGTTCAGCAAAGATGAATTTCTGGGAAAAGGAGGTTTTGGAGAAGTTTATAGAGGAAATCTCCCACAAGGCAGAGAAATAGCAGTGAAAAGAGTGTCCCATAATGGTGATGAAGGTGTGAAGCAGTTTGTGGCTGAAGTCGTGAGCATGAGATGTCTGAAACACAGGAATCTTGTACCACTGTTTGGGTATTGCAGAAGAAAACGAGAACTTCTTCTTGTCTCAGAGTACATGCCCAATGGTAGTCTTGACGAGCATTTGTTTGATGACCAGAAACCGGTTCTTTCTTGGTCACAGAGACTTGTGGTCGTTAAGGGTATAGCCTCTGCTCTCTGGTACCTGCATACAGGTGCTGACCAAGTTGTTCTGCACCGAGATGTCAAAGCTTCCAACATTATGTTAGACGCGGAGTTCCATGGAAGGTTAGGGGATTTTGGCATGGCCAGGTTTCATGAGCACGGAGGCAATGCAGCTACAACAGCAGCTGTTGGGACTGTAGGGTACATGGCCCCGGAGCTAATCACAATGGGAGCTTCCACTGGAACTGATGTTTACGCATTTGGTGTTTTCATGCTTGAAGTAACCTGTGGGAGGAGACCCGTGGAACCGCAGTTGCAAGTTGAGAAACGACATATGATCAAATGGGTTTGTGAGTGCTGGAAAAAGGATTCTTTGCTTGATGCTACTGACCCGAGATTGGGAGGTAAATTTGTAGCTGAGGAAGTCGAGATGGTTATGAAACTGGGTCTGCTCTGTTCAAATATAGTGCCAGAATCCAGACCCACAATGGAACAAGTGGTCCTGTACCTAAACAAAAACCTACCTTTGCCAGATTTCTCACCATACACTTTGGGGATTGGCACATTTGCTCCGGTTCTGGTAGATGCATCCTCCCTTGTAGTCTCTTCCGCTTCATGGAGTTTGTCAGGTCCATCGATGTCTTCATCCTCGCCCAACCACTCACCTTACGCTTGGCAGTCAACAGATCAGCCATGGGGACAGACAATAGACACTAAGAACTCTCTTCACATAGTTGCAGAACCAGAGAAGCCCTCACCCGCTGTCAAAATGGTCACATTGCCTGCAGAAGATCCTCAGTCCAATCATTCCAGCATCAGCAGTCAGAGGTAAATTAGTGATGTACATATCAGCAAGAAGATATCATTATTAGCTCTCAATATTGTTTTCATCTGTCTCACTTGTCGCAACAAAATCTGTTTGTTCGTTGTATAATCAGTTAATGATTATACAATTCTCATATTACAACTTGTACTCCTCAATATGATTTTATACATGATTTGGTCCATATTTGGGTTCAATGTTGAATTTTATTCTCTTCACTCCATGCTTAGCTTCAGTGATTTGATTTGATTTGTTGTGCTTGTCACATTGTTTGTTTATATTCTCTACACCTGTAGAGCGGGATTAGCAATTCGACAGACTTTAGTCTATTTCCAAAATGATTGTGTTTTTTACATGAAGAGCTAGGTTAATTAATATGGTAAAACTCGAACCTTTAAACTCTATCCGTCATTTAGAGAACATTTGTTAGCTGTCTTGACTTTGCCAGGCTTTCTTAGCCTTGCTCCTTTTAGTCTGGCTCATACTTTTGTTGAGAAAAACATGGCTATTTGTTTCTGCATTTGGAAGGGTCAACAGAATATTTTTGAAGTATGGTCTTTTTAGTATAGATCTTAGGGACTTTTTTTGGGTCAAAGTCTAAGATAGCTTCAAGTTGAAGAAAGTTAGTGAGCATCTAGTCCAAGACATTAGCTAGTGTTTAATTTTTGTTTGACCCGTTATTACCGTTAGTTGTTGGTACACCACACGCAAGATTGCGTAGTTTCATTGGCTCAAGTTGGGTTGTTATGTTAAAATATTGTCATTAGTATAATGAAGCTTTATTGTTAATTAGTCTAATATTTGTACCATTAATAGAGTCCAGCCTGTAAAGAGGGAAAAACGGCGACTGCATCAGATACTGGTGGCATTCCCTTGGATAAACAAACAATACTTTAAACTTGGATTACCAAAACATATTGTACATGTTTCTTTGTTCTTTTTTCTTCAGCTTGCGAGGTTATGATTTGTACCATTGTTGACTCTTTGATACATCATAAGCAATGGCTTGGGGATTGTTTCAGATCCTGATGATATCCTTTTTTCATTTGATTAAACTCTCAAGTCAGCAAGAGACAAGTTTTGTCTATGAAACTTTTCGCAGCCAAGAAAATCTTTATCTTGATGGATCGGCAACAGTACTTCCCAATGGATTATTGCAGCTTACAAATGCTTCCGATCATCAGATGGCTCATGTTTTCTACAAGGACTCAATTGAGCTCAGTTCCTCTAAACCACTCTCCTTCTCAACACACTTCGTTTGCGCTCTAGTGCCTCAGCCTGGAGTTGAAGGTGGCCATGGAATGGCCTTTGTAGTATCTCCTTCTATGGATTTCTCACATGCAGAATCAACTAGATACTTGGGGATTTTCAACGTATCAAAAAATGGATCTCCCTCTTCTAATGTGCTTGCTGTTGAGCTTGACACTATTTGGAACCCTGATTTTGAAGATATCGACCACAACCATGTGGGGATTGATGTGAACAGTCCTTTGTCAGTTGGGACAGCTTCTGCATCTTACTATTCCGACATAAAGGGGAAGAACGAAAGCATAAACCTCTTGAGCGGACATCCAATACAGGTTTGGGTTGATTATGAAGACAATATGCTTAATGTTTCGATGGCTCCTCGTGAAGTCCAGAAGCCAAGTCGGCCTCTTTTGTCACAACACATCAATCTTTCAGATATTTACCCGAACAGAAGACTTTTCGTTGGATTCTCTGCAGCAACAGGGACAGCTATCAGTTATCAGTATGTTCTTTCATGGAGTTTTAGCACAAGCAGAGGATCACTGCAGCGATTTGACATCTCAAGACTCCCTGAAGTTCCTCATCCTAGAGCTGAACATAAGAACCTATCTCCATTGTTTATTGACCTGCTTGGTTTTCTGGCTATCATGGGCTTGTGTACTCTTACTGGAATGTATTTTTTCAAGAGGGGCAAGTATGCAGAAATAACCGAAGAATGGGAAAATGAATTTGGTGCACATCGGTTCTCTTACAAATCCTTGTACAAAGCAACAAAAGGGTTTCACAAGGATGGATTTCTTGGAAAAGGAGGTTTTGGAGAAGTCTACAGAGGAAAACTCCTTTTAAGCAGAGAAAAAGCTGTGAAGAGAATGTCACATGATGGTGATCAAGGGTTGAAGCAATTTGTGGCAGAAGTGGTGAGCATGAGATGTCTGAAACATAGGAATCTTGTTCCACTTCTTGGGTATTGCAGGAGAAAGCATGAGTTTCTCCTTGTCTCTGATTACATGACCAATGGTAGTCTCGACGAGCATTTGTTTGATGACCAGAAACCGGTACTTTCTTGGCCACAAAGACTTGTGATTATTAAGGGTATTGCATCTGCTCTCTGTTACCTTCATACAGGTGCTGACCAAGTTGTTCTGCACCGAGATATCAAAGCTTCAAACATTATGTTGGATGCTGAGTTCAATGGAAGGTTAGGGGATTTTGGTATGGCCAGTTTTCATGACCATGGAGGCATCTCAGACTCAACATGCGCCGTTGGGACTATTGGGTACATGGCGCCAGAGATACTTTATATGGGAGCTTCCACTAGAACTGATGTGTATGCCTTTGGTGTTTTCATGGTTGAAGTAACATGTGGGAGGAGACCTGTGGAACCACAGTTGCAACTTGAGAAACAAATTCTGATCGAATGGGGTTTGTGAGTGCTGCAAAATGGATTCTTTGCTTGATGCTACCGACCCCCGGTTACGTGGAAACTTCTTATCCGAGGAAGTCGAGATGGTTATGAAACTCGGTTTGCTCTGCTCAAATACAGTGCCAGAATCCAGACCCACAATGGAGCAAGTTATCCTATACTTAAACCAGAACCTACCATTGCCAGATTTCTCACCATACACTGTGGGGATTAGCAATCATTCTTCGGTTCTGATTGATGCAGCCTCCCTTGTAGCTTCAAGGAGCTGGTCAGCTGCTTCGTCGGCCACTAACTCACCTTAATGGGGACACACATTGGAAAACTAAGAACTCCCACCCAATGTACACGTAGCAGAAAGCATATATATTATTAGGTCTCAAGATTTTTATCTGTCTCACTTGTCCTAACCAATACAAGAAACTAACAGTTATCCAATTTCCTAGAAAAGTAATTGGTAGACTTTTAGTCATCTCCCTGGTACTGTAATCATTCATAACTGTATCATCTTGTTCTCCCTTAAATTCTTTGTTTTGCTGAAGATTTTAACCGTCTGTTTAGCGATTATCCACAGCAACATTCTCTGTGATCCATGGTAACAACTTGAGGCTATGGTCTACGTTATTGTTTTGGTCTGATACCAAATTCATTACATGAGTCATCCCTTCCTTTTGGCATCGTTGACTTCAAATGCTTTGATGATGAAACTTATTTAACATGTGGATAATTGAATTTAAATTTTATTTTTTTGGTCAATATGAATTACATTATTATCATATAAGAAGAAATCCTTTATAAATGTGATTGACAGTCTGATACACATGGTTATAATACATAAGAAAGATATCCAAAACAATAGTATTTTGAGGCTATTATGACATACATTGTTAGAACCAGACAAGAGACCATATAATTATTGTATTGAACAACAACATAAAATAACTGGTTTGAAGTTATTGTCATGGTTACATTTAATCAATTTCATTTTGTATATTCAACTCAAGAGATGCCTCTAGGAAATACATTTCCTGAAGACAATTGAACTTGGAATGTTGAAACTTGTGTTTGAAGATAAATTTGCATTTTGAAACTCCAGAAACAAAACCAGACTTCTCTCTGTTTCATTAGCAATGGCTTCTGAAAGATTGCATCTGATCTTATTGGTCTTCTTTAATCATCTGACTTTCTTGTTAAGTCAACAAGAAGAAGCCGGTTTCATCTACAATGGCTTTGGCCAAGCTCAAGCTGGTCTTCATCTAGACGGAGCTGCTAAAATCCTCTTTCCAGATGGATTGTTGCAGTTGACAAATGCCTCAACACAACAAATGGGTCATGCTTTCTTCAAGAAACCATTCAAGTTTGATTCATATGAGAAGAAACTCTCTTTTTCGACTCATTTTGTGTGTGCGCTTGTGCCTAAACCGGGAGCTGATGGTGGCCATGGAATTGCCTTTGTTGTATCCTCTTCCATAGATTTCACACAAGCAGATCCAACTCAGTACTTGGGACTTTTAAACATCTCAACAAATGGATCTCCATCTTCTCAGCTTCTAGCTATTGAGCTCGATACTGTTGAGAGCGCAGAGTTTGATGATATCGACAAGAATCATGTCGGTATAGACATCAAAAGCCTGAATTCTGTAGAGTCTGCTTCAGCTTCATACTTTTCAAACGCCAAAGGGAAGAATCAAAGCATCAAGCTCTTAAGTGGAGACCCTATACAAATCTGGGTGGATTATGAAGGAGCTTTACTCAATGTCACAGTGGCTCCTCTAAGTATCCAGAAACCAAACCATCCTCTTCTGTCAAGATCCATTAATCTCACTGACATCTTCCCGGATCGAAAGCTGTTTTTTGGATTTTCTGCAGCAACAGGAACATTAGTCAGTTACCAATATATCTTAGGATGGAGTTTCAGCAGAAGCAGAATGTTGTTGCAGAGTCTGGACTTCTCAAAACTTCCTCAGATTCCTCATCCAAAAGCCAAACAGGAGCAAACATCTCCACTGCTTATCGTTCTACTCATGTTACTAGTACTCATAATGTTGGCTGTTCTTGGAGGAATTTACTTATACAGGAGAAAGAAGTATGCAGAAGTTAGAGAAGTATGGGAAAAAGAATACAGTCCACACCGGTTTTCTTATAAATCTCTATACAAAGCAACAAACAGGTTTGATAAAGACGGCCGTTTAGGAAAAGGCGGTTTTGGAGAAGTCTACAGAGGAAATCTGCCTCACGTTGGAGATATAGCGGTAAAAAGAGTGTGCCACGATGCAAAGCAAGGCATGAAACAGTTTGTTGCTGAAGTAGTGACTATGGGAAGTTTAAAGCACCGGAATTTGGTTCCTCTTCTCGGGTACTGCAGGAGGAAAGGAGAGCTTCTTCTGGTTTCTGAGTATATGTCTAATGGCAGTCTTGATCAATACTTGTTTCACAGAGAAAAACCGGCTCTTTCATGGTCTCAAAGGCTTGTCATTTTGAAAGATATCGCTTCTGCTCTCAGTTACTTACACACAGGAGCTAACCAAGTTGTGTTACACAGAGATATAAAAGCTTCTAATGTCATGTTAGATTCTGAATTCAATGGAAGGTTAGGAGATTTTGGAATGGCGAGGTTTGAAGATTATGGAGATAGCGTACCGGTAACAGCAGCTGTAGGCACAATGGGTTACATGGCACCTGAGCTAACAACAATGGGAACTTCTACAAGAACAGATGTTTATGCATTTGGTGTACTCATGCTCGAAGTAACTTGTGGAAGAAGACCGTTGGATCCCAAGATTCCATCTGAGAAACGGCATTTGATCAAATGGGTTTGTGATTGCTGGAGAAGGGACTCTATAGTTGATGCTATTGATACAAGATTGGGAGGTCAATACTCGGTAGAAGAAACCGTAATGGTTCTGAAACTCGGATTGATCTGCACAAACATTGTTGCAGAATCCAGACCAACCATGGAGCAAGTGATACAATACATCAACCAGAATCTCCCATTGCCAAATTTCTCACCAGGTTCTCTAGGAATTGGAGTTTCTACTCCTGTTTTGTTGGAATCAGTCTTCAATTCAAGAAGCTCGTTAGCACCATCAATCTCTCCTCCTTCTTCCCATAACTCCATGTTTGTTACTCATACAATCACATACGGAGATGGGAGGTGAAAATTTAAGGACTTAGTTCCACAATGTACTATGGTTTAATTTAAAACAGAGTAAATGTTATCACCAGACAGAAACATCATCTGTGTATATTGGTTTAGTAACGTCTGTATTGAAACAATATAATGTGAATCTGTGATTGAAACAATATAAAGGGTTATGTGTGACTGCAATCAACTTCATTTTAAGCTAATGAAACGTACAAAGAAAAATTTGTAAGCACTACGAGATTCATACCAGCAGAAATGAAAAAAACACAAACACAAAAAAACAGAACATAGAACAGAGTCATTGTTTAAGCAGCAACAGGTGATCCATTAGTGAGAAGTTTGGTGTTATTTCTTCCTTGTTCAATCTCCTTGAGCATCTCCAAAGGCTTTGCAGAAGATCCATCCTTTGGACTTTTAGGACCATCAGCACCAATCACAATCCTAATCTCGTACTCATCTACATCACCTTTCTTCAGAACCTGGAGAGACGAAAGAGGAGATGAACAAGAAGAAGCAGTGGTAGTAGTTGTTGCGACATTCGTGTGATGATGATTCTCTTTGGATTTTGGTGACTGAACAATCCACATGAAGTTGTAACCTTTGGTCTTATGAAGAAATATTACCACAGAGGTGACCAAAAGTTGGATTATCCAAGGCAAGGTTATAAGTAAGGTTCCGGTTACAGAAAAGAATTTGACGTAACCAAAGTTGTGGTTTTTGGTGGTGGAGAGACTAAACAAGAGGATTCCAGTAAGAGTGATCCACAGAGAGTGAACGAGGATTGATGTAAAAGTGAAACCTCTTTTTTCCATTTTTGCTCTCTCGTTTTCTTTCTTCTCTCGTTTGAGAAAAAAGTTTTATGTTTTGAAATTAAAAGACTAATGAAAATTCTGTTAGAGGATTTACAGTAAGTAGTTTAGATTTTTTTTGAAAAATAATTATTTGTTTTTTAGGATTTCCGTTGGGGTTTAAAATTTAAATATTATTGAAATTTTGAAATGGAAAAATGAATAACATCTCGATTGAAGTGTTAGAAAAAAAACTTACAAAGTTATGTTATTCGGAAGGACTTTTCTGCAACATGTCAAGGTTTGGTAAAATTGCAGTAGCTTCACCATCAATAACAACAAGTTCGTTGTGGTTCTTGAAGCATTTAGTTGAGAATTTGACACTAATGTAACAAAATGAGGATCAAGTTATGACACAGAAAAAAATACATATATTTTTTGATTCAAGTGGGTTTAAATTAGCTTACATGTACTTATTCTTGGTTTCTCTTAAAGCTATGGCTTGAACCAATCCAAGAATTTCATCACCTATGTAAACCGGTGACCGAAAATGCAGACTTTGAGATACGTATACTGCTCCAGGCTGCAACAAGACCAAAAAGATCTTACATGATCAGGCACTAGGACAAGTAGAAGGTAAAATGAATGCAAACTAAAAGTAGAAAACTTACGAAATGGGCAGAGATGATACGAGGAAACATGGAAGAAACAAGCATCCCGTGGACAAGGCGATTCTCAAATCCGGCTTTACGAGCAGATTCTGGATCGAAATGGAGTGGGTTCCAATCATGGCTCACCTCAGCATAGGCCTTAATATCTTCACTTGAGAACACTCTTGTTTCTCTTAAAACATCTCCCACTTTAAGTAGTGTCTTTGAAGCAACTGATGAGAAACTTCTCAAAACAAGGAGACCTCTAGGGAAAACTGTCTTCGCTAGCATTGCTTCACCCTGAAAAAACAAACAAAAACTTTCAGTAGTCTTTTCAGTGGCAATTGCTCTCATTGAGTCATTTTGTCGAACACCTTATGGGCACGCCGTTGAAGGTCAAAAGATTCAAGCTTTGCCAAAATTATTCACCAATTGCTAAAAATATATGATCAGATGCTAATCTTTCATAACCACAATTCTTAGAATAATGACAGAAAGAACAATTAACCTCGTCAAAATCAGAAAAGACAGAGACTTTTATTTTCTTCTTCAAGTTTAATCTTACTTGTTTCTTTGGCTTTTGAGTTTCTTATTGAGCTTGAAGGATGTGTATGATCCAGATTAATGTTTCTTAATCATAATTTATCAGAACAATCAAGTTTTCACACATTTGTAAAGTTTCACAAAAACAATTAAAAGATTAGAAACTTCTTCTTTTCATTAAATATCAAAGTAAAGCATACATAAGCTGAATTATTGTGCTTCAGAATCTCAGTATACAAATTGCACCCAAGATCGATTCAGATGCATTGTCATCAGATTCCAATATGATGATCATCAGGGTTGCCATGCATTAATCCAATCCGTCAAAGTGGAGACATTGTTAGAGATATCTTCGATTGTGTTACTTTGTAGTTCAGTGACAATTTCCTCATCATAACTGTCATGTGCTTCTTCGAGTAGGACTTGATACATTTCGCATTGAAGGTTGTTACTAAGCTTGGTTCCTGAATAACCCCTGCTTTGGTTGGTTGAGAGAACACAATCAGAACCTTGCTAAAGCGAAAACAAACTAAAACTACATTTGATGGATTTGGAAATCTGACCTATTCGTTAAACGGTCATACAAAACGGAGTTCTCGGTTCGAAGCACGACAACGCGATCAAACCATCGCTGAGGAAAGAAGTCACAGCCATGGTAGTCCACAATGTTCCCTCCTTCTATCATAGCATCGTCAAGCTCATCAATCACCTGATCCACAAGTTCAATACAATATAGCTAAGAAGGCTAATTCTTCGAATTGAATCCAAATCTTTATCAAACTAAAGAGTGAAGCTTAAGATTCTAGCAACGGTTCAAAGTGTTTTGTTGACAAGGAAATAAGGAGGATAAAGGGATAGGGATGGAGTAAGAAACTAACCGAGTCTTCGTTGATGAAGTGACACTCGAGCTCATTGTCCCAGCCATGGTAGAATTCTTTCTCTTTGACCAGATCTCCGATGCAAATATACCGGAGATTCGTGGCTTCGGCTAGAGCAGAAGCCGTCGTCGATTTGCCGGTACCAGGAGTCCCCGTGATCAGTAGGTTCGGCCTTTCGCGCCTTGTCACCCCACGGTTACGTCTCGCCATGTTCGGTCTTCTTCTATGAAGCCTGAAGAAATTTAGCTTCGGCGGCGGAAACTGGAATTGGAGACGCACAGAGAGGGTACATGTGGAAGAAACCGTGAGATGTTAGGGTTATTTTTAGGTGGGGTTGATGAATATGTTTAATTTTTATATTAGAAAAAATACTATTGTGTTTTTTTTTTTTTTT
>Ga0041059_1000609_pt1 | contig 27630 bp, 22 predicted proteins | sample AraColnosormetaG_FD_56232 | JGI IMG/M metagenome (GOLD analysis project Ga0041059, IMG submission 56232) | Arabidopsis roots microbial communities from North Carolina, USA - Col MF nosort | ecosystem: Host-associated > Plants > Roots > Unclassified | place: USA: North Carolina | collected... | reverse complement strand
GATATATATATATATATATATATATATTGATAAGTTATTAATTTAAGATTCTAGATTGGACTATATAGTCTATATAAGATTTTCAAATAAATTATTATTTTTTTTATTTTTTTTATCGAATTTTAATACTACAAAAACCTAATTCGAGACCAGAAAAATTATTAATTAATAGTGATTTATTAAGATTAATTTTTAAATTTTTTTTGGTACAAACTGTTCACAAGTTAAACTTCAATTTACAATTGTACTCACTTCTTTTCTTAATCTAATCTATTTGGATATTGTCTAATCACTAAATTATTTGCCCAAAAAAAAAAGAGTATAATTCCTAAATTATATTCATAATCACCATAAATCTATTATCTTAGATTTAACTTTAGTGAAATATGCATAGACAATAACATATTTTAAGTTAATTTTCAATATTTAAATTTGTCATTTTGTATTATAGATTTCCTTTTTGCTAATTGAAGAATTTCTTTTAAACGATGCAAAACATTATTAACAATGTTATCTAATAGGATGTTGGATATTGAGCCGTATGTTGACGATAAACCGCCACTATTTCATCACGGTTGAGGCTACAAGCGTATCGTTGGCTTCTTCGTCCGTCGTGACGATATTGCTGATGTTTTTCGCCGCTATTGGAGGGGAAAAGTAATTTTGAGTGTGTAATTTTGAGAATGTTTATTTAGCTCTAACGGAATAAAACAAGACTCATTATAATTTTAAGATTATTTTAAAGAATTTACAAAAAAATTAAATAAATTTATAAAGATTTACAAGAATTTTAATTATATATATATTATTCGGTTATATTTTGTCCAAATAAGAAGAAAAAAACGAAGATTGATTTAAATAGCTAGAAGTTTTTGCATGTTGAAATGCAAAGAGTCCATGTTCAATTAATTTATCTATCATTTAAACCTAATATTCCGTTCATTAAAAAGTAAAGTTTCCTAACAATTGCTTTTTTCCGTTTGGAAAATGTAAATCGGAATCTGCATTATAAAACTAAGGTATTAGTTGAACTACTAATAATAACATTCCATGTATTCTTTAAATTTGTATATTCCATAGATCACCAATCGTAAGCTTTTCTTTTTCGTGTTAGTCGACAACAACGATCATGGCTTTATATCTTTTCAATTTCTTTATTTAAAAGCGAAATCAAGTGGGTAGGTTGTCATGATTTTCCACATTAATCTACTTTAAAAGAAACGTGTACAAATGGCAGCAACAATTAAAGTGTGACACTATGCACTGAAGTACTAAAAATGTACTTGTGAATTTGTATGACTTTGCCAAAACTTAGGAAAATATTTATACTACTTTTCGTCACCCTCTTTTATGCTTAATCTATGAAGTAAATTCTGAGTGGGAAAGAGAGTCACGAATTTCCCCACTCATGACAATAAATATCACAAAGTTAATTTTGACTTTTCCTACCAAAAGCTATAGTTTGCGAACTTCAATGCATGAGACTAGGAAAACAGAGCACGTGACGACCATTACGCTGTTCTCACCTAATATTCCACCACCCCTTCGTCTTCGGAATTTTATCTTCTATTTATTTTCTTGTTCCTAAGTAAGTAGGTCACATGTGTATATTATTGTAATGAATATTCGAGATTATCTTACACAATAATTATATAATTCCTAATTATTAATTGCACAAATCTTATCCCAATTCAACGTCCGAAACACCCGCCTTAACTTCGTTGCTATCATATCAAAGATTAAAAATCACTAATTATTATTTATTTTCACCTTAAGAAGCGCTTATTTAATTATTCGAAACAAAACACAAAATGTCACAACAATACGCCCATAATAAGAATTATTTTTTTATTATCGAAAAGTGCAATCAAAAGGGAAAAAAAAAAAACCAAATTGGAGAGAAATCAAATCATGAAATGTGTCATCAACCGAGTATGGTCGTCTCAGCGATCATGGAGGTGACAACGTAAGGATCCATGTTAGAAGCTGGCCTTCTGTCTTCGAAGTACCCTTTACCTTCCTTCTCTGTGTCACGTCCCACTCTCACTGACGCTCCACGGTTCGCGACTCCCCAAGAGAATGTGTTGATGTCTGCGGTTTCGTGCTTTCCAGTGAGACGACGCTCGTTTCCTTCACCGTAAGCAGCAATGTGTTCTTTGTGTTTCAGCTGAAGCTTCCCTATCGCTTTCTTGATCACTTCTAATCCTCCATCGTTTCTCATTGTCTTAGTGCTGTAGTTGCAGTGAGCTCCAGCTCCATTCCAGTCACCCTAAACCAATTCAAGAATGTTACAACAACATTAGACATATGGTTATTGAATATAAAAGTATTGGAGGGCAAGTAAGAAACTAACCGGGACTGGTTTCGGGTCGAAGCTGACAATTACACCAGAGATCTCAGTGATCCTCTGTCAAAAGAGAAGATTATCATTAGCAAATTTGAAGCTTTGTATCTGTAATAGAACCGGACTAAAAGCAGATTAATACCTCGAGAAGGTATCGAGCAACCCAGACTTGATCACCAGAACTAATACCCTCAACAGGGCCGACTTGGAACTCCCACTGGCCTGGCATGACTTCTCCATTGATACCAGAAATACCAATACCGGCGTAAAGACAGGCCTTGTAGTGAGCATCCACAATGTCACGACCAATGGCTTTGTCAGCTCCCACACCACAGTAGTAAGGTCCCTGTTTCAACCACGAAATACATTTTATCAGATGTCAAAAATGTGTTGTTAAAAACATTAGGATCAAATGGTAACTGGATTTTTACCTGAGGGCCAGGGTAGCCACCAACAGGCCAACCAATTGGCCAGTTCACATCCTTTTGCATCAAAGTGTATTCTTGCTCAATCCCATACCTTTTGAATCACACAAAGAGACAATCAGAATCTGATTTAGATATACAGAGAGACCAACAGAAGAAGAAGAGTGTACCAAGGCTCCTCCTTGGCAACGTCGGGGTGGCTGAAGATCTTAGCAGCGTTGTGCCTCTTGTTGGTTGGAATAGGATCACCAGCTGGTGTGTAAGCATCACACATCACCTGCATATCTCACAATAATCAATAATCTGATTTATATCCAAGTTGAATCTGTCACACTAATCATATCAAATAAACCCACCAGGATGTTGTTGCCTTTCCTGAAGGGATCCTTGAATATTGCCTGAGGGCTTTTATTTAATTAACAAACAAAGCAAGACCAAGATTAAGATATGAATTACTTCATATAGAGACAACAAATAGATAAATAGAGATGAGGGATGAGCATAGTACTATAGAATGACTTCACTGTCTTCTCCAGCAGCCTGACCGGTGCTGGATCCGTCGTAGTTCCACTTGGGAAGCTTTGATGGATCAGTCACTGGTCCTGGTAGTGTCTGTATCATTCAAAAACAAATCAGAAAACAGAGGATGAAAAATAAACACATGAGGGAGATTTATAAATCAAATACCCTGGCTTTGCTTCTGATATCCATTCCAGATCCACCGATCCTGTTTATTCAACAATCATACAAAAAAACTCAAAAAAACTACAAGAAGACAAAAAAAAGAGACAAGCTTTATGTTTTTAACACACGTATTAATTCAAAGCAGGACAACGAAACACTCCATGAAATGAATCATGTTCATACCCAAACTCGCAAAAAGATCAATATAACAAAAGAGATAAACTTTTGGATCGCAGCAATATGAAGAAAGAACGATACATGACACTTGTGGTTAAAGTGAAACAGAGAGAAGCGAGATCGAACCATATGTATTCGGCGATGATTTTCCCGGTGGCATCGGTGAGGTTGAGGTTAACGAGATCTGAGAGCAGAGACATGGCGGCGTCGGAGAGAAAATAATCAGTGTGTTTAGGGAAAGAGAAGACGATCAATACAACTTCTCTCCTGAGAGTGTGTGTTTATAGAGAAAGAGCTTGTATTTTTTTTTTCCTCTCCTTAAATAATTACGGTGAATACATGATTCCAGTAAATTAGTAATTTCTTTTATTGTTGTGTGCTGATATTATCTCCTAGAATTGTTAATAAGTAATTAATACTCCATATAATACTATCGTCTAATATTCTCTTTTCCGTTAGGATTCTCCTGAGATTACAGGTTATTATGGCAACAATATTTAATCTATTTCTCACGGAAAATCTCTAAAAAGATTATATATACAGCCGAAAAATAAGAGTTTATATACAAAACGGATATGCGTTACGTAATAAATGTTTCCACTTCACAGCATCATTGAAATAACTCAACAACTGCTACCAATTTCCTTGATATTTATATTTCAATTTCTTCGTACAGTTTGTTTGTTTATGTATACTTTAGAAGATATATTAATGAGTAAATTAGTAAAAATAGAATTGTTGATGATCACGTAAACGTAGGTAGGTAAGGTAGGAGGAAACTAAATGTTTTTCTTTTTTGTGTTAAAATTTTTAAGTAGCTTCTAATATAGGTATCATTGCGATGCAGAAAGTCGTGGCCACTTTTGGCTTTTTGATATTTCTTCCATAGTCAATTTCTCATTAAGCCCGTTTTGTTGCCTTTTTCCCCTCTTCGGATTCAAATGATGCGTATAAAAATAAGCATGACCATATTTTCCTAGTAAATGTATCCAGAGTTGTTTGATTAGCTTCCTACTAATCTTGGTTCTATCAGCTCATACTTGATTTTGTTCAATATCTAATTTTAATGATATAAGACCAAGTTTCTTTAGCCAAATCACACCTTAATAAAAGGTTACTACCGCAACATCTTGCTTCATGGAGAAGGTCTATGGTATTATTATTGGCCAAAATTTAAGCCAACTTGAAGTAACAAAGAAATGGTTGCTATGGATGGATACAAGATGAATAATACACAACGAGAAGAAAATTAAGAAACATAAAATTTAGTTATTTCTTTTCAAGTGAGATTTAAGAAGTTGATTTTAAACATTTGAAAGAAAGAGCCTTCGTAATTTGCATGTGAGTTGTGAATGAAGTTGCTGAACCTTTATTGAAATATTTGGGTGGTCATAACTTCATCAGGCTACTAACTTAGTTAGAAACCATACTCTCAGTCTCCTTCACGAACCCATCCCCGGTCCAATCTTTATCAGATTTCAAGCCTCTCTTCTCAGCTTTTCTCTGCTCAACTGCTTCTTTCTGTCTCTTAACTAAATCTGTGTGTGTTGTAAAGTACTGCAGCGAATGCCTAAGCCAACAAACAACACGAAGAACTTGCTCAGCAAGCAACCAAGCAAGCGAAAAGAATGATATAAAAGTCTAAAAGGAAAGTTGTTCATACCCTCTGAACTCTTCTATTGTAGAGAAGTTGTGTTGTTTCATGAAATCTTTCAGCTCAGCGCAAAGGGTTTTCACATGACCATAGCCGTGCATCATCACACCGGTGCATACCTTCCAACAAAAAGCAGTAAAACTAAGTTTCTCTCAAGGCATAAAGTCTAAAACAAAAGAGTGAGGATAGTGTTGAGTTTAGTTACCTGTACAGTATTTGATCCAAGGAGAATGAATTCAGCGGCATCATAGCCAGTTTCAACTCCTCCAATACCCGAAAGCGAGCGATCCTCACTAAACTCAGATTTCATCATTTTGGCAATGTTCATAACTTTTGCCAGTGCAATTGGGCGAACGGCCTTATAAGAGTATCCCCCTGGAGTGGAGTAACTGCAAAACACTATCAACGTTAGCTATTCTTGTAATGCCATTACAAGATTTGCCAAAACGTTTGACATTATAAAAGTGCTATCTAGCTAACCCTTCAACGCATGGCTCAGGACGCAACGTCTTCATATCAATTCCCATTACACTCATGATTGTATTGATCGCTGCAATTCCTTCACATCCGGATTTTAGTGACACCCTAGCAGGCTATTCAAAAGAAAAAGCAAAACGGACATGGTCAAAGCAGAGCAAAACAGAGTAACAATAACTCAGCTTTAAGTAGGGAGCTTTTCAATAAACTTGCATCAAAGTTTTTTTTTCATTTTCTACAAGGATAGGCTTTATACAAAATGGTTGAAAAACCAGGAAGCAAAAAGGCTGAGAGAATTAGATGTCACACCTCAGTTATGTCAGTAATATTAGGAGTCATCTTAGCCCATACAGGAACTGTAGCTTTAGCATTAATCCATCCGCAAACCTCGTCGAGAAGCGCACAATCTTGTCCAACAGCGGCACCCATTCTGCGCTCTGGCATACCATGAGGACACGAGAAGTTGATTTCTAAAGCATCCTACACAACAATCATCCAGAACTGTCTCTTCAACAATGTATACTAATATCAGACAAAGTGAAAGAGAATCTAACCACAAGGAAGAATAAGAATCTGTGTTTTAGGGAAAACTCACAACACCAGTTTGCTCAACACGGTCGATAAGCTCTTCCCAAGCAGTTTTGTTATATTCCTCCATGACTGAAGCAATCAGAATCCGATCAGGATACTCTTTTTTCAACCGCTCAAACTCTTTGAGCATGGTTTCAAGAGGTCTGTCACTGATGAGTTCTATGTTCTGCCACCCAATTACATCTGTTTTGGCTGAGCCATTGGATCCGGTTCGTAGCCGAGCATATCTAGGTGTCACGTTGATAACTTTGGATGCATCTAAAGATACCTAAATCATCCAATCACAGATTCAGACGAAACTCAATATCATCATCATCATACACAAACACAACCAAATCCTATGTTCCAACATAGTCAACGCAAAACAGACTCAATCATCATCTACTCTAAAATTGAAAAAGTCAAATCTCAAGAGCTTACGGTTTTGGCGATGACGGCCCCCCAACCTTCATCAAAGGCTCTCTTCATGACGGTGTAGTTGGTACCCGGTGGACCCGACCCGATCACGAAAGGATTGGGCATTTTCAGGCCATTTACAGTGACACTGAGATCAGGCTCCGATTCGGCGGCGGAAGAGATCTTAAGTCCAACTCTAGTCGGCGGTAGAAAACTCCGGCGAGAGGATGGATCGAAGTCAGCTGATAAGGTGGTTTTAGAGGAGAGTCCAGAGAAGCGATTCAAGGCGAAACTCATGGAAGCCATAATTAGAGAGATCAATCTGGAAAATTGGCAGAAGTGATCAAATCTTGAGACGTGAAACTCAAGAATTATGAGAGAGAGAAGACGACACGCAACAAAGTGTGACGATTTCGAAATATGTGAGAGTTGGTGATCAAATCGAAGAACAAAGGAAAGAACTTAAGAAGATAGAGATGTAAGAGAAGAGTGTGTTGTAATAATTGGTCGGTTCTTCAACTTCATGCCACGTGAAAATAATTGACGTTTTTAGTTAAAGTTCATAATTAGTTAATAATACATTAATCACCCAAATAATAATAGACCCATCTTCCCTAATCCATAATATTTAAAAATATATTAGTTTAGTTTTAATCAATGTATTTAACAGTTATTTTCTTCTCTATCTTATCTCCTTGAGTTATTTTTAATTTTTTTTTGTCCAACGGAGTGGATATAACTTAAGATTCTCTGTCTCTATCAACTAATGCTTGATTTACCAACAAATTTCGGAAAATGGATAGTTTTAGAATTACTCAATTTATATGTCGACTACGTGGAAATTGCGAACACGTAACGTAACGGATCCACCGTGAGGTTAAGGTTGTTTTCTAGTGTATACGATTCTTGAGCCCAAGTGGGGTAAAGAGCCCATGCGTCACAAAACAAACAAAACGTTTCATAAATAATACGTGTAAGTGGGAATGGACACAACATCAGTTGGTGGCTCTCAACGTTTCTCTTCCTTCGTTAGTTTGACTCTACTTTTTCTCGTTAGTTTGCGTAAAGTAGGCTTCTAAGATTAGTTAAAAAAAGTTAAAAAGTTAAAAAGTTAAAAACCTAGAGACCATTCTAGATTGGTAAATAACTAAATATGATGTAAAGTTTTAGACCAAAATGGCAAAATACTATATACCTAATCATCCAGTAATTTCTAAAAAGTTTTTGATTGAATAAGAAAACAGAAGAGAAAAGTATTTGGTTTAGACTTTAGAGTTTTAAGGACTGCAAGGATTTTACTATCGAACTTTCTAGTTCAGGTAATTAGATAGTGATATTATTGTGTTCGATATTTCAATGACGCTACAAAAAGAATAATTCGTCTTTTTTTTTTTAAAATATCGTTATTGTACAAACTACAAACGAAACGAAGAACACACAACATAAACACGGCCTCAAATAATTTCCATGGTCTCAAAATATTTAAACGAAAAATATAATTTTCTGAGTCCTTTCATTTATTATTATAAATAATCAAATCCGACTCTCATTATTTCTCAGGAAAACTAAACCAAAGTCTGTTTACCAGTAATATCAATCGATCGCCATTCTCGACATTTCTCTCTCTCAAGCTAGTCTAAAGTTTCTTCTTATCTCCTTCCTCCGACCAAAACTTCGACTTCTCTCTTATTTTCACCCTCAGAGAGTAACCATGGATGCCTTGACCTCGAGTTTGGTTCGATCTCCCATCGTACCATCGAGAACTTCCGACAACGGTTCTGGATCTATGTTCCTTACCGCCAGTGGCCCTGGATTCACGCGTTCTGGTTCTTCAAGACTTCAACTTCGTTTAAGGGTATGTCCCAAATCTCTTGTACTTGATTCAATTAACCTACTTTTATGATCAAAATTCAAAATCGAATCATTCTCCAAATATTCTGCTCCGGTTATGTTCAATCAGATTTTACCAGGAAGTTCCTCGTAATCAGCAAAAACTAAAAAAAAAATTATGTACTTGCAGCAAAACGCGTCTGCTAGATCCTCAAGATCATTACAGAGCTTAACAACGACTGCTAAAACTCGGAGAAGTTTTGTGGTTAGAGCTTCTTCAGCGTCTAATGATGCTTCATCTGGTTCTTCCCCCAAACCGATCGCTCCGCTCCAGCTGCAATCGCCTGCTGGTCAGTTTCTGTCTCAGATTTTGGTGAGCCATCCTCATCTTGTGCCTGCAGCTGTTGAACAGCAGCTTGAGCAGCTTCAAACTGATCGGGACTCTCAGGGACAGAACAAAGATTCAGCGTCTGTACCTGGAACCGACATCGTTCTCTACAGGTATAGATCTTCGATCTAAAAGACTAAAACTTGCTTGACATATTAAGTGAAGGAGACGTGATGTGAACTTTTCTCTGTGTCTAGATAAATGATAACTAAAATTTAAGGATTACTCATTATCTGTTTGTATATACGATAGATTGGAAGTTGTACATGAGTTTGATTCTGAATGAGTAATGTTTTGTTGGTGTTTAGGAGAATTGCGGAGTTGAAGGAAAACGAGAGAAGAAGAACATTGGAAGAGATTTTGTATGCATTGGTGGTTCAAAAGTTCATGGAAGCTAACGTATCACTTGTACCTTCAGTAAGCCCATCTTCAGATCCGTCTGGTCGGGTTGATACTTGGCCGACCAAAGTGGAGAAACTCGAGCGGCTTCACTCGCCCGAGATGTACGAGATGATTCACAACCATCTTGCCTTGATTCTTGGAAGCAGAATGGGTGATCTGAACTCTGTTGCACAGATAAGCAAGCTCAGAGTTGGCCAAGTTTACGCTGCTTCTGTGATGTATGGATATTTCTTGAAGAGGGTGGACCAAAGGTTTCAGCTTGAGAAGACGATGAAGATTCTTCCGGGTGGGTCGGATGAAAGTAAAACAAGCGTTGAGCAAGCCGAGGGGACGGCAACATATCAGGCGGCTGTATCGTCTCACCCAGAGGTTGGTGCATTTGCGGGCGGAGTTAGTGCTAAGGGCTTCGGCAGCGAGATTAAACCATCCCGATTAAGGTCATATGTGATGTCATTTGATGCGGAGACGCTGCAGAGATACGCCACTATAAGATCAAGAGAAGCAGTTGGAATCATCGAGAAGCACACAGAGGCATTGTTTGGTAAGCCTGAGATTGTAATAACACCGGAGGGCACAGTCGATTCATCGAAGGACGAACAGATAAAGATCAGCTTCGGTGGAATGAAGAGGCTCGTCTTGGAGGCAGTTACTTTCGGGTCGTTCCTTTGGGATGTTGAGAGCCATGTAGATGCGAGGTACCACTTTGTATTGAACTAAAAACATGGTCTGTAATGCAGTTGACTAACTTATGTAGCATTAAGAAGATACCCATTAAGGGTATCATTACACTTGTATCAAAAATTTGAGGAAAAGATCGTACATTATATATGTTATTGTGATGGAATAAGCTATTGCTAAAAATGATAGGGATGCTAAACTAAGCAGGAAGCCTACCTAGCCTGCAATAGGACTTAAGAATCTTAAATGTATGTTACAAAATTACAAAGGAAGCCAAATTTATTAAGGCTTTTTATCTTCAAACAGAGGAATGAAGAAGTTGTTTAGAAGTGACCCATTTGTGCAAAATCTCACCAAAGACATCGTAGAAGACGATCTCTGCGTCCGAGTGAGTGAACCGAGCAGACATGAATCCTTGACCATCATAATAGAATTTCAGTAGCTTGGGATTGATGGTCACTGGGTTAATATCTCCTCTCCAAGCCTTGGATCCAGCACCACTAGTTAGAAACTGAATAGGACTGTCTTCATCACTCATATGTTGAAGACAATGATCATGTCCATTCATGTAGAGATCAACACCGTTCTCTTTAAGAATCGGAAGAAGCTCTTCGTTGAGCTCTTTAGTATCTCCATGATGTCCAATGCTTCTCATTGCATGGTGACCAACAACAATCTTCCATCTTGCTTTAGAACTCTTTAAGGAAACTTCAAGATCACGGAGAAGAGCTTTGACATAAGAGTTGCGAGATGGAACTGCGCGCCAATCATATGAGTGACCATCTGCTTCTGTGTAGTATTCTTTCACGAAAGGAGTCGTGTCAACAAAGAACATCTCTACCAACTCTGCATCAACGACAAATGATCGAAGACAAATCCAACGGCTGTCGATTTCCCGGAGAACAGAACTCAGCTGAGCTTCTGCGTCACCTCTATAGTCATGGTTTCCCAAAACTGCATCATTCATAATCACATTTGATGAGAATTCTGTAAATATTAAAACTTAGCAAAAGCTTTGGGGGTTTTAGAAGAATTATTACCACTGTACCACTGTTTCTGAAGACTTGGAGCAGTGTAGATGTTAGAGAAAGATTGTTCGAAGTTTGGATCATGTTCACTAAACAATCCATTGTCGTAGAAGTTATCTCCCGTAGACACCACGAAATCTAAGTCAATCTTCTCTCCAATTTTTCCCATCTGTAAATAAATGGATATTTAATTAAACTGTTAAAATTTATTACACCATATTGTACGAGGAAAGAATATTATTAGAATATTCCATGAATGATTTATTGGGACCAAACCTGATAAGCAACGAGAGACTGATTGAAGGAGCCACGACGACCCCAATCTCCGATGACTATAAAACTAACGGAACCGTCGCTTTTAGCCGGCTCTATAAATCTCTGAAGCTCACCGTTCGACACCACGACGAAGGTGGTGAAGATACACAACAGCAAACTCAGACTCGCCGTGGCGGACATTAACGATCGACGACCAGAATTCATAATTATTGATCAAATAAGCCTCACACAATTTTTTGATGAATTAGGTAGGATCGATGAAACGTACTTGGAGGTTTTGTATATTTCTCTCTTTATATAAGAGAGAAAGAGAGAGAGAGATAAGGAATTTGTGACGAGAAGAAGAGAAACGTGAATGGTGAAGGAAACGATGATGATGAAAGAAGGAGGGAGACGATGATCCTTTTTAAACCGAAAAATATTAAAGATGCGGTTAAAGAAAAATAAAGAAAAAAAGAAAAAAAGGTGCGGTTAAAGATGCTGAAGGATATTCCAACCAGTAGCCGCATCTTTGTTTTTTTTTTTCTTTTTGGATCTCAAATTCTGACATCCACCTCTTCTTTTTTTGTTTGTTTTGAATCTCTCAAAGGTTTTGGTTTGTTTGTGGTAATATCAAAATTCTAAAAAAATCTATATACAAAACCCTAAGTTTAGGTTTTTGAGTTTTTAGTAAAAGTAAACACAAAGTTGTGGTTTTGAGTTCTCGGTAAAAATAATAGAATTGTGGATTTTTTTAGTAATTATCGTATAAGGAAATTTCAAAAGTGCTTTGATGACTTTTAAAAGGGTTTTCGATTATTCTAGATTAGTACTATCTTATACTAAGAGATATTTGGGAAACATTATGTGCTCAATCATGATTGGGTTGTGATTTATTTAATTCTAGTCTAAACAATTGCGTCACGAGATGGTATTCCTTATTGGACCACATACTCCACTTTCAGACAAGTTCTAGCAGCGGACGAAGCAACTGCAACCTCTAATATATCGGCACGTCACGTAGCTTAACAGTTTTAGTGAACACTGTGTATACTTTTCAGTGTAGTAAGTAATCTCTAGTTATTTTGAGTTCAAGTCAAAAACGTTGAAATGGATATCAGGAGCCCATTTTAACATCCCTGTATTTCAGGGCCGTTACAAATACAGGCCCACATATCGGTAACAGTCGTTTTGGTCTAGTCAATACGTTCGTGAATAGGTTGCTTTCACGTTAGTTCTCGGATCCTTTGGAGTTTGGTTCCATAGGGTTTACTTCTTTGTTTCTGGGGTTCATGTCTTGTGGACTTGTGGTTACAAAATAAGAGAGGATCCCTTGACTACAGATCTTCAGAAACATATTTCTTCCACTTCCAATGTACATTTTAACCGATCCGCTCCAGCTCTTTAGACGGGCCTATATATAGTGTTCCACCCGGCTCATCCGATTTAAGCAAGACCAGCATGCAGTTAACTGCCAAATACTTAAACCAAACAGATAAATGAGCCCCATGACTGAACCATCAAAGCCCAGAACACCCAGATCAGCTTTGCTCTGGCAGGGCTGTCTCTCAAGTCAATCTACAGACATTTGCAAATTTTACTCGGACCACTAATTCTTCCTTCACTACTATTAGTACAGGAAGGAAATCTTATTTCTTGTAACAACTATAATCTGTAAAGGTGAATTCTGGACGTGAAAAACAGAGCCTGTTGTTCCTCCAAAAAGTAAACCAAAAGTTGCAGAAGGAATTAACACAAAAGGGTCTGTGTAAAAATTTTCTCAAGATCAAATCATGCTCTCATTCAGTTTTTGGGACTACTCACACGCCGAGTGATACTATAACAGTAGTACCAGACTCTCAGTTGGGAAGATTTCTACTCGTCCTTGTATCTCTTCTCTAATTGCTCCAAACGCTCAAGGTCTTTGTGGTACTTGCAGATGCGGAAGATGCACCTGTCAGTGAATACGAGAGAATATCAGTAAAAAACTAAACATACAAAGTTCCAAGTGAGTTATAGTTGAATGATGTACCAGTAGAGAAGGATCCCAGCCGCACACAGAACCCCATTCCTCTGAGCCTTATAGACCTGAAACACAAGTAAACTACTAGTAAGCAAGCTGAACTGAGACAATTTAGGGACAGGGAACTGAAGCTTTGATGTGTTGCTAATAACAGATGGAAGACATAACACATATCGAAAAGGCTCGGGTAGATGTTTTAGGAAAGAGGTACAATTGGAGTGGTATAATTTCATCAACAACCAACCGCCAACAAGTTCACAAGAACAGGGCATAAAATGAATACGACATCAGTTCCTTTCTCACATAATTTATCAAAGAAACTTGTATTTCCACCACAAGAAGATTCCTTGCAGCATTTTATAGCTCTTAACAACAGCAAAGTGATGCTATAAACGCGAGCTCAGAAGAGATCAACACCAAGCAGTAGCACTAACCCTGTGAGTCTCTGACCAAATATGCAATTGGTAATGCTGCTACTGAGAACTCAAATGTTGTATGAACTAACACTCGCTTCAATTCCAGTATCAAAGATCATAAGTGAAATGTTTCATAGATGAACTTACGGATTTCTCGTGACGATCCCGCTCTGTAGTAGTGCAAACTTCAGATGAGCACAATAGCCTATGCTCATTCTTCCAGTAAATATCTGAATAAACCATTACCAAAACAAAAAAAAGGTACCAAAATTAATCCCAACTCGAAACCTTAATTATAATCGATCCAGACGAAGAAAAAGAGTGGGAAATTAGACGATCTAAGAAATAGAGAGAGAGAGAGATAGAGAGGCGATTACCGAGGAGTTGAAATCCAGCGAAGGCGACGATGGAAGCGGCAGGATTGAGTATGAGCGAGATAAGTGATACGATGCGTTTCTTCAGGAGCATTGGGTAAGGGAGAGTCAAGATGACGGCGATCGCTACCTCGGCGGCAACCACATACGACAGAATCAGCCATTGCAATGCCATTATTCCCCCTTCTTCTTCTTCTTCTTCTTCTTCTAGATCTCTCTTCCGATCCAAAAACAATATATTCTGATTTGTGATTATGCGCGCGTCGACCACGTATCTACGCCGTGAGCGTCTGCCGGCCGGTTTTGACTTTTTAAAAAATAAAATAATTGATGGGCCTTTTTACGGCCCAATTGTTGACCATGTATTGACTTCATTGCCAGACCCACTAATTAACTTCCGTTTCAGAATGGTTCGTCAAAGGTGATAATCGAACTTAAAAAGTAGCTATGACTCCTAATTACAACTATGTTAGGAACTTATACCATTCATGTATAACTCATACTGTATAGCTAATAACCAAACTTTATATAGTATAGGTTGTAGAATTAAGACCAAATGCAGAAGAGAAAACATTATTAGGATAACTTTTGAAATACCAAAATATGATATTTTAAGAAATGAATCGACATGTGAAGCAAATCAAGACATTCAACGAAGTCTAAAGTTGATTTCAAACTTTGAACAAAACAACTTCTAGAACATATAAATTTGAAAAAAGTATATTAAAATGTTAAAAACTTATATACGATGAACTCTTTGGGGAATAAAATGTTAAAACTGTAGTTTCAAAATAAAAATAAAAATTTGAAGTTTCATCATCCAATACAAATTACAAATACGCAGTGACACGGCAGAGGCGAGCGCGTGGCACACGACGACGTACTCATATCACGTGTTCACCACACAGTGACCATCTAGAGTCTAATTAGGTAATAAACCTATGAAAATAAAGTAATATACAAACTCGTCATAATCAATCTTATCCACTTAAATTGGGCCTGGCCCATATTAGTTCTGCAACTGTCATTTATTTAAGTTTGGGGTTTCTCGTACGGAACAAACTCCCATTTGCGTCTCTCTTCTTCTTGCTCCTTTCTCTTCTCTCTCACGCGTTGCTGTTGTTGACTCTTATTTCTCTCTGGGTTTCCTTAAACCTTCCGCTACAATCTTCTCCTCTTACATGCGAGCTTCTCCGATTCTCAGGTTTTGATAGCGGCTTAATACTCGCAATTATGGATTTCGCAGCCAAGAAATTCATCAACAACCCCAACGGTTCGTTCTTCTTCGTCTTCCTCCTTCCTTTTTTTTCTTGCGTTTCTCTGTTATTCGCATCCCCGACATTTTACTTTCTCCGGCGTAGATTAGGTCGATTAGAATTGTGAACGCTCTGGCGAACTGTTGACCTATGTTAATTTTGTTTCCCGATTGTGTTACTGTTTGCGAAATGATTTGCATTGCGAGTCTCTTGCTCATAAAATTCGCCTTGGTCTATTTATCCACATTTTCCCCCCAATTTTGTTCTGGATCCTCGAAAATCTGCTTCGTCACCGTTGTGTTTCGTTGCATGGTCAAGACGATGTCATGATTTTAATGGCATAGGGTATAATTTCCGCATGGAATTGCAATTAACATCCTCTTGGTAGAGAACTAGCGGCTTGTGACTCTTGTATTAAGAGAATTGATGGAATAAAGAATGGTTTCCGTTTTGCAGATGTTGTAACTGAGTTCATAGAGGGTCTGGTAGAAACTTATCCTGGACTCCAGTATTTGGATGGTTTTCCTGAGGTTAAGGTGGTGCTACGAGCTGATGTCTCGGCTGCAAAATATGACAAGGTTGCCGTTATCTCAGGTAAGAGTTTTGTGACTGATTATTACGTGGTTGGTGTAGAGTTCTGAAACTCTTATAAGCAATGCCGCTTTCGTTTGCAGGTGGAGGCAGTGGGCATGAGCCAGCACATGCTGGATACGTTGGAGAAGGAATGCTAACAGCTGCTATTTGTGGAGATGTCTTTGCCTCCCCACCAGTTGATTCTATCCTTGCTGTGAGTCCTCCAAATGGGGTTTTGTCTCCTTTTTTCTTCTGAGTGGATGATATTAATTTGTTCAATTCCAGGGAATTCGAGCTGTAACTGGTACTGAGGGATGTCTATTGATTGTCAAGGTAGTGAGAATGGGAAAGAGAGCCACATACATATGGTTTTATTGTTGCAGAGGAACTATAGATTTATGTCTCTACTTTTTTGATTAATCTAGTTTCCCCATCATCTCTCTTGACAGAATTATACGGGTGATCGCTTGAACTTTGGTTTGGCTGCTGAACAAGCAAAATCTGAAGGTTACAAAGTTGAGGTACTGCTCGTTATTGCTACTTCACAGTTGAGATTTTTTGCCAGAAGAATAATAGAATCTCCTTTGTAGACTGTAATTGTTGGAGAGGATTGCGCTTTACCCCCGCCACGTGGCATCGCTGGACGCAGAGGGTTAGCAGGAACAGTTCTTGTCCATAAGGTTCTCTCGTCCTTTACTCCCTTTCTCTAACCACACTCTAAATCAGTGTCTTTAGTATGCAGTTACTGTTCGTTGATATTGTTTTTGTTACTGTATCTTTTCAAATTGTGATGTCTGAGACCTTGGGCTGCTATATTTTGATTGATTGTTTTGTCTTCACGAGCTTAGAATCAATAAGAAGTTCTGAACATAAAGCTTCAAGCATCAGTTTATTTTGTTTGCTTCTGCTTGGCAAATGGTAGGTTGCGGGGGCAGCAGCAGCTGCTGGTCTTTCTCTAGAAAAAGTTGCTGCTGAGGCAAAATGTGCGTCAGAGATGGTTGGTACCATGGGTGTTGCATTATCCGTCTGTACACTTCCTGGACAGGTTACATCAGATCGTCTTGGCGCACAGAAGATGGAACTCGGGCTTGGAATTGTATGTTATTTTCTATCTTTCCGAGTTTGCACACTAATTCACTTTGCTTCAGTGTTTTGGTTTGTACGTTGACATCTTGTATCATTTTCTCTCAGCATGGAGAACCTGGTGCTGCTGTGGTTGACGTTGAACCTGTGGATGTGGTGGTGTCCCATGTTCTTCAGCAAATACTTAGTCCTGTATGTACTTATATGTGCTATCTTTATGGAAGTGTCTTGTTTCCTCAGTCATATAGATCCAATTATTTTTCCATTTCTGCAGGAGACCAATTATGTTCCAATTACTCGTGGTAACAGAGTGGTTCTCATGGTCAATGGGTAAGCCACACTAGATGTATTTTACTATTTAAACGGAAATTTGTCTATTTACTCCATAATTTGAACTGCACCAAATGCTGCTGCTGTGATATCAATTTTGGTTCAATGATTCTGTGTATTTGGTTGTTAGGGGAGAACTTAGTTTCTCCTTTTCGATTTTGCAGTTTGGGAGGCACACCTTTAATGGAACTTATGATTGCTGCTGGAAAAGCAGTCCCTAAACTGCAGTTGGAATTTGGACTTGCCGTTGATAGGGTGTATACAGGCTTTTTTATGACTTCTCTTGATATGGCAGGTGAGTTTCTGTCGATTTCTTCATTTAGTTAAGTGTTACATACTCCTGTTATCATTCTGACGATGCTTCTTTTCCCAGGATTCTCGATTTCAATCATGAAGGCTGACCATTCGATTTTAGACCGATTGGATGCTCCAACCAAGGCTCCAAATTGGCCAGTTGGCACTGATGGTCTGTGAGATTGAACCTGTTTCTGTTTTTCCATGAATTTTTTCCTTGGAATATAGTCTTAGATACAAAATTTTTGTTGCATTGCAGGCAACCGGCCACCAGCGAAGATTCCTGTTCCTGTTCCTCCTTCTCGATCAATAAAAAGCATGGAGGTATGCATCACAAGTATGATAAAGATAGGTTGTTTAGAGGTATCAAGGTTTGTTGATAAATGGTTTTGGTAAATTTCATGACAACTTGGCAATACCAGTCTCAAAGCCGACCTCTAGAGCTGAGTAAAGAAGGTCAAGTTCTTGAGGCAGCTATTCAAGCAGCAGCAACTGTGATCATCAGCCTTAAGGATAGTTTGAATGAATGGGATGGAAAAGTAGGCGATGGTGATTGTGGGTCAACAGTAAGTCTTGTTTTTTAGACGTTGCTACTTGCTACTGTGCATAATTATATTATGTTCATTTAGTATTATTATCTTACATGGGTTTGCATCAATATTGTAGATGTACAGAGGTGCAACAGCTATTCTGGAGGACATGAAAAACTAGTGAGTCCATTTGATACTCTCACTTCCCCATATACCTCTCTTTATGTTGAGTTCTTCAGACTTCACAGAGATTCTTGACAAAAAATTTAACCATGTCTCTTTTTGTTTCTAGTTATCCACTCAATGATGCTGCGGAAACAGTGAATGAGATTGGTCTATCAATCAAAAGAGCCATGGGGGGCACAAGCGGAATAATGTAATTCATGAAATTATTTTACATTTTCTTCGTTATAGACAGCTCATGCTGTTGGGTTTTATTGGTAAAGTGACATTACGGGCTCTCTTGTGAAAACAGTTACCATCTCCTCTGCAAGGCAGCATACGCGGAGCTAAAAGCTAACGCTCAGTCAGAAGTCACTCCCAAAAATTGTGAGATCATGCTTGCTTGTTGTGGTTAGTTAGTATTCTAAAAGGGACATGCTCGTTTTGACACTCAACGTTATATTGAATCAGGGTCTGAAGCACTCAAGTCATCAATCGCTTCAGTCAGCAAATATGGTGGAGCAACTGCGGGCTACAGAACGATGCTAGATGCGCTCATCCCAGCTTCACAAGTTCTTGAGGAGGTGACAAAGAGCAACTTACTTTCTTTCACAATTTAGATAATTGCAACCTGCGCAAGTAGTAATGAGTTTTTGCTTTTGATAAGAACAGAAACTGAGCGCTGGAGAGGATCCAATATCTGCTTTCATTCTATCAGGCGAAGCGGCAACTGCCGGAGCGGAATCAACCATACAGATGCAAGCACAGGTGAGTTTAGCATACCATTATTTCGGTCTGCCATTGTTTATGCTATAAGTGGTTTTCATATTTTGAAATGACGGATGAGATTGTGTAAAACAGGCTGGGAGATCAAGCTATGTATCTGCAGAGAATCTTGCAACGGTTCCAGATCCAGGTGCAATGGCAGCAGCGGGATGGTACAATGCGGCAGCAAGAGCCGTAAAGGAGCAGTATGAGGGCTCGTCATGATCCCTTCTCCGGAGTTTCTTCTTTTATTTCCCGGATAGACGAATTGGGATTCTGGTGTATGTACGTTTAAAAGATGTCTGACTTTGTGAGGGCGCTCTCCGTTTATGCAATTTTTTTGGTGGTGCGTAATACTGTGAGAGTTTAGAACTTCCTAGAGAGAACAAGACTTATATTGGTATTTTGAATTCTTAATTTTGTTTATTCTGTAGTTCTAAAAGTAAGGGTGTCGCTCAACTAAACTCAGCTCATTAGATGAGCTAGATCAGTTTACCTTATTTGATCTTCTATATATAAACCGAGCTAACTCGCGAGCTATACAAAATAAATATAATAGTAATAATAATAATCACAAAAATTCACATATTTGTTCCATCTTTTTAAGACCCTATCATCTGTATTCTCTGCATATGATTTGTTCAATTTGCCCAATCAGCATGAGACGTGTACTACAAGAAAGCTCTGACGCACGTTAAACGACTCTGACAAAAGTGTTTCCTAAGCATTGTACCGCTATTTTTTTTTTGAAATATTATTTTTGAAATTTCGGTACGTAAATAACATTAGCATCTTTCTATATATTCTGAAATATCTAAATGGATATTAGCCAGGAGATAAACATGAATCTTTGTAGCTCCTTATCTCTCTCAATATATATCACAAGACGTATATAATCTGTTGTAATCGTTCCTCGTAATTCAATACAGTACGTAGAAACTTTCTGATCCAAAGGTATTTTATTCACAAGACCAACTTTATATGTCTGTCGGGTATTTGAGATATAGTGAGATTAATATTTTATAATTTAGATGGTATTTGGTATAATCTGGTCTATGATCTTGGGAAGAAGAGACAGATTGACCATCGATTTGTGCATGTGGTCTCAAATCAGGAAATAAATATGCAGTGATTCTGATATTGTTCTCTGTTTAATTGTTTGAGGACAATAATAAGTTGTTGAAATAATGTACCAAATCCCCAATTCAAGGGGAAGAGAGGGTCAAGGGGGGAGTTAGTTATATGAATGTCTTAAATTAGTGTTAAGAGAGTTTTTGCTTTCTTACTTTCTTTATATTTGTGAAAAGCTTCTGACATAGTATATTTTTATGTTCAACAATTCAGCATAACTCAAACACAATGGTACTCGCAACCAACTCTGACTCCGACGAGCATTTGCATTCCACTTTTGCTTCTAGATATGTCCGTGCTGTTGTTCCCAGGTTCCAGAGAGTTTTGCCTCATTTTAGTTTTTTTAATCTTGTATGCTACATTGTTATATATTTAATTATTTATGTATCTGTTTGCATATATTGAAACAGGTTCAAGATGCCTGACCATTGCATGCCCAAAGATGCTGCTTATCAAGTGATCAATGATGAGTTGATGCTTGATGGTAATCCCAGGCTTAACCTAGCCTCCTTTGTCACCACTTGGATGGAACCTGAGTGTGACAAACTCATCATGGATTCTGTCAATAAGAACTATGTTGATATGGATGAATATCCTGTCACCACTGAGCTCCAGGTTCCTCCTTCTTTCCTCTCATTCTCTCTCTCATCTACTTTCCACTGTTTTGTCATAGACTCATACATCTTTTATCTGGCTTATTTTTCAGAACCGGTGTGTAAATATGATAGCAAACTTGTTCCATGCTCCCGTTGGAGAAGACGAGGCTGCTATTGGGTGTGGAACTGTTGGTTCATCTGAGGCTATAATGCTTGCTGGTTTGGCTTTCAAAAGGAAATGGCAACATAGGAGAAAAGCTCAGGGTCTACCTATTGATAAGCCTAACATTGTCACTGGAGCCAATGTTCAGGTCTAAAATATTTACTTATTCTTATCCTCCAAACCATCACATTTGCTTTGGATAGTGATCTGTTTCTTTCCAATATCAATACATTTTCAAACTTTGTTTCATCCGCTCAGGTGTGCTGGGAGAAGTTTGCAAGGTACTTTGAGGTAGAGCTCAAAGAGGTGAAACTAAGTGAAGACTACTATGTTATGGATCCAGCTAAAGCTGTAGAGATGGTGGATGAGAATACCATCTGTGTTGCAGCAATTCTAGGATCCACACTTACTGGAGAGTTTGAGGACGTTAAGCAATTGAACGATCTCTTAGCTGAGAAAAACGCAGAGACAGGATGGGAAACTCCTATTCATGTTGATGCAGCCAGTGGAGGATTCATTGCTCCTTTCCTCTACCCTGATCTTGAATGGGACTTTAGGCTTCCATGGGTGAAGAGTATTAACGTCAGTGGTCACAAGTATGGACTTGTGTATGCAGGAGTTGGTTGGGTTGTCTGGAGAACAAAAGATGATTTGCCAGAGGAACTTGTCTTCCACATCAACTACTTGGGAGCTGATCAACCCACTTTCACTCTCAACTTCTCAAAAGGTTTGTAAAATAAAAACTGGCTTTATCCAATCAAATCCATCATCACATTTCCTTTAAGAAACTCAATGTTTTCTTTTGCAGGGTCGAGCCAAATCATTGCTCAGTACTATCAGTTTATCCGACTAGGCTTTGAGGTACTTGTTCCCTTATCTGCATTACAGTTTCATTTTTTCATCTTGCTTAATCTAATGATTCTTTTTGGAAACTGGAAAAGGGATACAAGAACATAATGGAAAACTGCATGGATAACGCAAGGAGGCTAAGAGAAGGAATAGAGATGACAGGGAAGTTCAACATTGTGTCCAAAGATATTGGCGTGCCACTAGTGGCATTCTCTCTCAAAGACAGTAGCAAGCACACGGTGTTTGAGATCGCAGAGTCTTTGAGAAAATTCGGGTGGATCATACCGGCTTACACTATGCCTGCAGATGCACAGCACATTGCTGTGCTCAGAGTTGTGATAAGAGAAGACTTTAGCCGAGGCCTTGCAGATAGACTCATCACACATATCATTCAGGTGCTGAAAGAGATTGAAGGGCTTCCTAGCAGGATTGCACATCTTGCTGCGGCTGCAGCGGTTAGTGGTGATGATGAAGAAGTTAAAGTGAAGACTGCCAAGATGTCCTTGGAGGATATCACTAAGTATTGGAAACGCCTTGTGGAACACAAGAGAAATATTGTCTGCTAAGCGCAAGTCTTATTCTTTGCACTTATATGGTAATAAGGTTTTGATTTAGACCATTTGGCGGTAATAAGGTTTTAATTTTTTCTTGATATTTTATTTATATTGATGGTATAACAAAATATATTTCAGAAAGAGTGGCTTGTCATTAGTACTAGTAGTTGTAGGATTGTTCACTCTCGTAAACGAAAAATTAGCTGCAAAATATCACCGGCTACAATCATATAATCAAATACCCAAAGCATGTGGCAAAAGCAAAATCGAAGAAGGGACTATATTTCACAAGCTACCAGTGAAACAAAATGCTGAGACCAAATGAGCAATAGTCACACATCAAATTAATATACAACAAGGTCTGAAAGATTTCACTCTCAGCAGACTTTTCAACAAAAAACAATGTCTGAAAAACAAACCATCATCTTCTTCCTTGACTAGCTCTCATCCATTCTGCTTTTGTTGCACCTACAGAATCAGGCAGATATGGGTTCGTAGGGATAAGTCAACCAAGGATGCTTAAGAGCTTCAAATGCAGACGGGCGTTTCTTTGGATCAACTTGGAGCAAGTATGCCACAAAGTCTATGAAGCCTTGGTCACCCATTGGTAGTCTACGCCTTAGCGATGACTTTTTCGGTATTAGGTACTCCAAATTGTTACTCTCCTGAGGTATTAGAAACACAAACCCATTACATTAGTTTGAAATCAGATTCAACAACCATTACAAATTGCTTGAGTAATAGCTGTGAGCCGCACTATATAGTAAAGTTTTCTTTCTTTTTGGTTTTTCAATACGCACCTGGTTCCTCTCATATAGTAAATGATTTTTGGTGAAGTACTTGCATGTATCACGTCCTTTGGCAAGCATTTCTTGGTCAATTGATCCGATTATACCGATGACCCTTGCAAGTAAAGTAGCCGGAGAATCATTTTGGAAAAGAACCTGCAAAAGCAGACGCAAGTTACATTATAGGGTCCTAGCTAGCTTAGTGGATTATATAATTATAAAGCTTTTAACTGGTATCATCGATGCTGGAACTTACATTGCCGGTACATAGTTCTGCCAAAATGCAGCCAAGTGACCAGATATCTATCTTTTTATCATATGGAAGCCCAAGAATGACTTCTGGAGCACGGTAGGATCTAGACTGGACATAGGAGCAAAGATGATCTGTCTCAAAACAGCTACTTCCCAGATCAATAACTTTGATTTCGCATCTGCTGTAGCTTTTGATTAGTATGTTTTCAGGTTTTAAGTCGCAGTGTATAAGGCCGAGACCATGCAGAAAGTTCAATGCTTCCAAGCACTGGATAGTAATTGACTGCACAATATTTTGATTTAGAAGAAAATGAGAGAGCAGTGAAAACATACATAAAACTGATGAGTAGTAAAGATGTTGGCTAACCTGCAATCTTGGCATAGTGAAATAAACCTCTCCCCCTGATTCCCTATTAAACTTTTGGAACTCATACAAGTTTGCCTTGAGAAGTTCACATACTATTAACAGGTGCTCCTGCAAAACTGAGATTCCAATTAATCACAGTCAATGGCATCATGATGTAGGCTCACGTCCCATGTTCTTTACTGAATCGAACAATTGATACATCATAGCACCAAAGCAGCAGAATATCCACCCGGTGTTGAAAAGAAAAAGATACAATTCTGCATCTATCTACTTACCCGGAAGTAGAAGTAGTCATACAGTCGAAGGAGATGATATTTGTCAGCAGGATCATGCTGGTTGACATACTTGAGAAGTTTGATCTCATCAAGGCTTTGATCAAAAAAGTCTTTGTTGTTCTTTATGATCTTTACACAAACATCAATGCCGGTGTGGAGGTCATGTGCTTGTATTGCTTTGCTAAAAGCTGCTGATCCAAGATGCTCAGTGACATGGTAACGACCAGCAATGACAGAATTCAAAACCACATGGAAGTTCTTATCCTCCTCAAAACCAGTCCTGGGCAACAGAAGACAAATAGAAGAAACAAATAAATTTCCTGAGGGTTCACAAGATTCGGGACAGACTTCATCCCCCTTCTAAACAAAATGTGTACGAAACATCATTTAATACATAATAAACCACGATATTGTAAGGGAACAGACCTATTTTTCCTGTGAACAATCTTCAGGTTGAAGGTCTCAAAATCCTGCTCTTGGGCTTGAATCTGTCTTACTTGCTCTTGGACCACGATGGCATCCTCATCCTCGAACGAGGTCCCAGGATCTTCTTCAGGCCCATGACTAGTTTCTTCCTCATCTTCTTCTTTGTGCTCTCTCCCAGTATCAGAACTATGGGAGAGTGCGGATGGGGAAGAATTTCTTGAACTCGCAACCTTTTCATCATCCATGTCTCTTAAATTTCTTTCAGAAGAAGAGCCACTGCATCTTTTTGTCGAAGAGACAATCATGCTATCGGACTGGATTAGCCCCTTTGGTTCATCACTTTCATTTCTCACAACAGCATCGCAATGGTTTGACCATTCAGGGTTTGCAGAATCATCCTGGGACTTCTGTCTATCAGCTACTGGAGAGGGAAATGAGAATCCACCATCTGCAAAGTTTTTAAGCAGCATACTCGCACCTTTACCAGGTGGAGGCTTAACACCAGCAACTCCAACTCCGCGATAAGGAAGGAGCTCCAGATCCCATTCACTACCTTCTCCAGGAAAGTATTCAGGTATTATACTCCCATTGTCATCAACATCATCGCTCATTCCTACACCAATTGACCTAACTGCAGCATTTCGATCATCTTCTGCGCGGATATCCTTCCGACAGATTCTACCAGAGTTGTCCTCGACTTTCCCTTTCTTCAACAAAATTACATCATTTTCATGGCTGACAAATCCCTTCCACACAGGTTCAGTGTCCATCAAACTTAGCTCCTCTGCATCCATCAATTGCCCGTCATATCGAGCAACCAAATCAGCTTGCTTGGTCGTGCTGTATGTTTCAGTCATTGAGAGACCCATCGGATCATTGGAAGCAGTAACTGGCTCAATGCCTTTAGCGAGTACATATTGCTCACCGGAGAAATAAGAATCCTCCTCGGCAAATGAATGATCATCATCATTCTTGGTTTGACTTTTATCCTGCGTATCAGGAACACTTCCGTGCTCTGTGCCTTTCTCATTATCACTAGGATAGTCGACTTCGTGACCCAAAAACCATGCCTCATCCTCAATTGGTTGCCTAATGTAACCAACATCATCATCGTCGTCATATTCATCAGAGTCCCAATACTCATTTGAATGTTCATTGAGAGCACCTAAGCCATCGCCAAAGCCAAAAATCAAGTCAGATGCATCGTCTGCTATTCCGTGACTTACAGACAACCAGTTTCCTCCACCAGCCATTTTGCCACCTATGACACCATCACAATAGAAAAGGTAAGTTATAGGTTGCAAAAAACAAAAGAAAAGGTGTACGCAAAAGCTAGCCAATGGTAACATAATTTACTCATACAGAACATAAAGTTTTAAGATTTGGATGGTAGCCATCATCATGTCAACTAACCTGATGAATTTATTTCTTGTCCAATAGGAACATCTAGATAAGAGCCTAATAGGAAAGCATTATCAGTATTAATCAGCTTCTCGTCCAATATGTCTCGCTCGTGTTTTTCTTCCCAAGTAAAGTTCATTAGTTTATCCTCTGACTTGATTTTTACATGTGGCAGTCTAGGTAAATCTTCCCTCGGAGCATCATGAGCCAGCGAAAATGCTAAGCTGCTTGGAATCTTATGTTCATAACCAGACTGTGACTTCCCAAGGTATAGCGCTGTTGCCACATCATCTTCCTGCTCCTTGATAAGAATCCTGGAATCACTCGCGCCAACCAGTTTCTTTCCTTGCCATTTATCTAAAATGGCTACACCATTATCTTTTGTTGACGTGCTTCCTTTGGACAACGGAAAAACAGTTGTAACAGAACAATCCTTCCAATGGTCTGGTGAAGCACCAATGTTCTCTTCGCTTCTTGACCATGACGTGGTGACGAATCCTTCTTGTATTGCAGAGTTCCCAACCTTATTATCAACTTCCAGAGATTGACATGCTTTGCCATGGTCATACTGAGATACCTGGCTAGAGCTTCCAGTCCGTATCTTCTCAAAAGAAGAGAAGACGTCTTCCACAACCACTTTATTGCTTTTACCAGGTTCAGGAACCTTTTCATGACTTGATTGCTTTGAACTCCGTGGATTCACAAAGCCTCTTTTACTTGGATTGATACTGTATTCCTCAGAGTCAGCTACAATATCAGTAGAGGTATGGTTCCAGGGAGGTAAATCGAGCTCGGTATCCTCAAATCCTTCAGCAAACGTGAATCTCTCCTCCCAAAAATCTGCATTACCACTTTGTGTCTGAACAGAAACATCATTCATAAGATTACTCTCGTGTAAGTTATTGGCAGCTCCACATTGTATCTCTTTCACAACCAATTCATCAGAAATGTGACTATCGTTGTGAAGACCCAATGCTTGGCTACTCCCGCCTTGCTTCTTCTTATCCAACAACTTGCTCACACAATTATCCTCAAAGTTAAGCTTTTGAAGAGACCCATTTGAACTTGGTTTCTTAGAAAGCTCACTAATCAACGCAGCTTCAGCTCTCATAAAATGATTCTTCCGCAAAAATTCCAAAATCGAATCGATAGAGCTCGAATCCTCCATTTCCCCAAATCTCTAGAAACAAATTTTCACAAAACCTGAGAAACATTTACACAAACAGAAACTCCATGATTTATTTCTTCGAATCTCAAATAATTCCTCCCTCCAAACAAAAACCCAGAAAGATAAAATTAAGCAACTTAGTGACTAGTACGAAAATTCGTTAGACAGAACCCTAACAAAAGCATATTCTCCTTCTCTCATGAATATTACCCCATAAAAAACAAAACAAAAAACCCAGAATTCGAAGTCGAGCAATCATTTTCACTTACAGATCTAATTCGAGCAGCTTCAATCAATTTCTTGCAATATTCCTTGTTGAAGTTCTTTTGATTTGTTCTGCAAAATCTAATGGAGCTTCTTCTTCTTCGTCTTAATAAATTTGCTTATGCTGCAATCCCGGCGCTTCCCTCCTCCTTGGACATCCCATTATCAACGCCACCAATGCGCAAATAATAATGCCAATTTTTATTTTATTTTTTCGTTTATTTTTATTAAATGTGTTTATCTTTTTTTTTTTTTTTTTTT
>Ga0041059_1000608_pt1 | contig 27640 bp, 29 predicted proteins | sample AraColnosormetaG_FD_56232 | JGI IMG/M metagenome (GOLD analysis project Ga0041059, IMG submission 56232) | Arabidopsis roots microbial communities from North Carolina, USA - Col MF nosort | ecosystem: Host-associated > Plants > Roots > Unclassified | place: USA: North Carolina | collected... | reverse complement strand
TAAACCCTAAACCCTAAACCCTAAACCCTAAACCCTAAACCCTAAACCCTAAACCCTAAACCCTAAACCCTAAACCCTAAACCCTAAACCCTAAACCCTATTATTACTTATTGTAATCCTAAGTTTGTAATCTCACCCAAAATCTTCTCTTTACCAACAACATAAGTAGCTACAAGAAACAAAACCTTCTCCTCACTAATTTTATCTATCACATAACCACATAATCAACAGACTCTTCTTGACTCGGGAAAACAAACTTAGGATTACAATAAGTAGTATCCAGAAAAACACCATCACAACCAACAAAACCATTAAGAAACGAATCAAATCTCAACTGTACCGCTCCTGGACAATGATTAGCTTCAATCAATACAACTTCAAAGCCATCGATCTTAACCATTTGGTTCATATGTAAAGCGAAGACGAAATGTGAAGGAACTTGAAGGATTTCTTCAACGAGACGAGCGGTTTTGTGTGAGCAGTAGATAATTCCTTTAGACCAAGTAGAGGAGAGACCGGAGTAGTGATCAGAGTGGAAATGTGAGAGGAAGAAAGCGACGGAGAAGGATTGGTGTGGGAGGCGGAAGAGATCGACGATGAAGTTAGTTTTAGGGATTCGTTTTGAATTAGGGATTGAAGGAGATGAAGATGTTGGTTTCGGTGGGGGGAATTGTGGGGAGATAGAGGAAATTGCTGATGAGTAGAGTTTCGTAGTGTTGAGATTTAGGGTTTCTGTGTTGTCGGAGTTTGGGAAGTTGCCGGAGATTGTGGCTCCGGCGGAATCGGAGTCCATGATGAGGAAGATGAAAATTGGCGCCAAAATGTGACGGTTTAGGGATTGGATAGGTTTGCCTTCGTCTGGTTTTTGGAGAAAACTGAAGCAATGAAGCGTCCAGGCTATAAGTTTTTGTAACCGTTTAGTTAAACCATTCTAATGTATTTAGTTCATTTACGAACTATTCTAAACTTTGGTTTATTTTATGGTTAAATTTTTTAAGAAGACTCAAATTTTTAAGAGTGTTGGATGGTATAATTTAAGTTTACAAGAACCGTCAAAATCACCTCCCTCAAATTACAGTGTTCACTTTGAGATGACTCAAGATGTGCTAAAAAATTAATCACTTTCAAGACTACATAAGGAATAGGTTGACGGTAAATGGGAAAACATCTTTTAAAATATGCTTTTACAATGACCATTTTATTTTATCACATCATTATACATAATATAATTACCATGTTCGGCACGTGGTCACAGCGGTCACTTTCTGCGACTCCAAAATAGACGTCGACGGAGTTTAAATTATTAAAAAGAGTCGCCACTTTTGTTGAAAGGTGACGTCGTTGCTGTTAAAGGAGTCGCCGCAACAACCGCCGTTTTACTTTCTGCTTGGCTCCCGTCACTGTCATTTTACATAAACCAAGGTACCCAAATGTAACAGAACAATGACATGTCGGTGAAGAATGGACTCGTTTAATATCAGACTTCAAATTTAGGCCCATCATTACATGAAAAATAGATAAACAGTGCGTTTTTAAATCCATATAACTCCTATAAATAAATTTTTAAACATTATGACATCTAAGACCAAAACAAGATAGTGGGGGATTGAATTGATCTTTGTAATTTTTTTTAGATAATATTAATGGATAGCAATTTTACACTATAATTAAGAAACTAACGTTTGTATCAATTTTCTTTGCAAACTAACTCTTTTTCATGTGGGGGTAGATGTAAGATAGATATCAAATTGTTTTTTTAGATCATAGTAAGTACAAAACAATAGATCATAGAATTGTAGTGATAACTAAAATTACAATTCAAAAAGTGGTGATGATGGTAAATATGGAGGGAGAGGTCACAGTGAAAGATAAAAAAATGAAACAAGTAGCAAAGTTACAAATTTGGATGAAGGTGGTGTTGTCAAGATTTATGAATGCAATACCGGAAGTTACATATGAGATATATAAAGAAGACACATGTGCTAGTAATTTTAATAAATAACATGTACCAAATAAAAATGACACGATATCTGAAAGAAAAACATTGAAATAGTTTAAAATTTGTGAAAACTACAATGTTTTTGAAAAATATAGCTTGTCAAAAAGAATAAAATAAAATAATTATTAGGTTGTTTAGACGCAAGTAACAAGAGTACGTACTTTGGATGAGGAATAAACAGCTATCAGAGATTGAATATACGCAATTTACTTAAAAAGAAATAAACAGCTATCAGAGATTGCATATACGCAATGTAACAATTAGCACTAAAGGAGTTGAGTTGTCGGGAAAGCAACTAAGCAGATGAATAAGACGATGATATAGGTGAAAGTGAAACGGTAGTTCCAGTTGGTAACAGAAGGACAGGTAAGCAATCCAAAGGATTTTGATAAATATTATAGCCCCACGTTACTACATCTGTATAGCTCATGTGCGTTGATTTGCAGGAAGTAGTGATATTTGTTAAAAATACAAAATTAATAAAATGATCCCCTCTTAACGCAAGTCATAATGCGTTGGGGTCTAAGACATAATCTTCCAACTCAAATCAAATCGTTACAATGAATGGGAAACACCCCAGGAAGAAGAAAAAAAGATGTCATCACAACATCTTTGCCTTCTCCCTTATTGTGCTAAGAGAGACTCTGTTCATATGTGCATGTTCTCAAGGAAGTCGGACAACCTATAAAGACGAATAACCATCCAGAGGTAAGCTCAAATCAATTGAAACAAGAGACTAGTGGTACAAGTTGAAGGCACCAATACCTTATATCCTTTGCTATCACAGTCTGCCCATCTTCTGCATCCAGATGCCGCAAAACCACTTCCTCCAAACGACCATCATGATACGCATGCTGCAATCACACCCACAACCCCCCTTTTGAGTTTTAGAGGTGCATCCATATCAACACCAACAAATATACATTTCAAGAGGAAAATAGTCAAATTATGCTTCACTCAAAAGACAAAAAACGACTACGAACTCCCAACACCATAATATAGCCATATAACCTAAGACTCTCACTTTAGTTAACTAACTTCGATATGGGTAGCTAATAGCTATCCTCATTGGACGAGTCCTCAGATTCGATATCCATGTGCATCAGTAACATCATCATATCCGTTGTAGTCAGTTCGTCATCGTCAGTATCTCTAAACCCAATAGGACCATATTCACCTTCTGAAATTATATTCCCGATCATATTTACAAGTGTATCCACGTCTGAGAAGTTAGTTCCATAGGGACGTGGACGCCTTGGAGGTGGCCTGTGATATTTCCATGCATATGAACCTGGCTTCACAGTGTGCTGGAACACAACAACATCCATTAAGGACTAATCAAGCTTTCTAAGGACTTAGAAGAAAATTCTGCAAATCCACCCTCCCTACTGAATATCACTAACCATTGATGCTATATCACATTATATCAATTTTCTACACTTCCTTCTATAGTGACATAAAATATTAGCTGAAAAATTTATGTAAACTAATTGCCAAGACTCTTGGATAATTATAAAGCTTCAACGCTGCGGTTATCAGCAAACATTTTAAATTTTCTAGATTCGGAACATCTGGCAATAAGTAGTATAGATAGGTAAGCTCAGATATAGAAACACAAAAGAAATGTAAAAAAGCAGGAATTGCCTATCAGTAAGAGACATCAAGGTTTAATAGTTGACGTCATCTCAAGTATGAGATATATAACTAGATTTTCAACTTTCAAGAGAACTTCAGATATGGTGATTCAATATTGGTTTCAAACAGATACCAGAAAATACTCATGTATGAAATCAAGGCAGTAAATACATACAATGAAACCTGATTTCAATGTAATCTTCAACAGCAGTGCCAAATGTCTACTTAAACAATTAAGTTTTTGAACTCATTTCAACCAAAGGCTCCTCAAAGAAACTAAGAACCAAAATTAATCCAACCAGCATGGTTTTAAATACACCCCCGACTAAAAAGGGATTGCCTGTCACTATCAGTAAAAAACATCAACACATATTATTTAACATCATCCGAGCATGCTTGATTTAGTTAGAGTTTCAACCCTGAATGCATAAAAATACCTTGTAGAAGCAACTTGTCCCGAATGGACAATTCCCATCTCCAAAACTAAAGTGTTTACAATCGATTGACCTGGTAGACAGAGCATAAAATTGATTATAAGTATACAGATTTTTCTTGCTTTGTTTGCCAATCAAGTATGATGAACACAAAGACAGCAATAAAACCACCAGAATGAAAAACCTTGCCCATGGTTAGTTAACTTAGGCAATGTTCATAAAGCATGTACCTGAGCTTTTCCCTGTAGTTATCCATAATTTCTTTTTTCTCTTCTGGAGCTGAAAACCAGATTACACTAGGAACAACAAAATACGATAACTTGCGGCATATGGGGCAAGCCCTTAGTGTGCTATTGACATCCATCCCAGTGGAAGGAGAACTGCTCCGCCAATTCCTGATACATGCAATGCAGAAAGCATGATCACATTCAGTGAGTAACCCGAACTTGCGTTCAGCTGGAGTTGCCTTAGACAATACACGTTCCAAACAGACACAACACTCGATCTCTTGGCTAAGTTTTAATGCTTCAAGTTGCTTGTGCTTTTTTTCACAAACTTTCTTGTGCTCCTCTCTTTCGTCGGGTCTGAAAGGATGCAAGCAACATTTCCCACAAGTTGGGCAAATAGTTCCATGGATGTGAGGGCATTCATTCCCACGTGGGCAATCACCAGCAGCAGCAAATGAGCAGATGGGTAGTTCTTCAGGTTTGACTGTACCAGGGTTAGAAGTTTTGACCTCGTCTACGGAATCCTGGTGAAGAGAATCCAAATTCCACGTTGGTTTTAAAGATGAAGAAGGAACTGGGCTCAAATCTCTTTCCGCGACACCAGGAAGAAAAGCACAGGCAAGAGTGTTGGAAGCTGAAGCAGGAGATGGCCGAGGCACAGCGGACGAAGATGAAGCAGATGGATGAGGCCTGGAAGCTTTGACATGTTCGTACCTGCATCGACTTCCGTAAGAGCAGATTCCTTTCTGGTAGTAGGTGCAAATCTGTGATAGGATGGTCGTTTCTTAGAGAACATTAACAATACAAAGGAATTTAAAGTTGATGAAAGCTGGTTCCCCCATACATAGGGGAGAGAGTTAAAGCTTACATTATTTGTAGGATCCTTCCAGTCATGAGAAAATTCACAGTGCTCCCCTTTCAAGCATGCACCGTGAGCAAAGAATTTACAAAGGATTCTAAGAGAAAACAAAAGAAAACGAAGAAAAAGTTGAGAAGAAACAAAATACAAAAAGAGCATCAATGAACAAGGAATGCAACTAAGCATACAGAAGATGAAACTATTCACGGATTCTTGACTGAAAATTATCACACGCTTAGATTTACGAAAAAACAGTGATAAAGATCTTTCCAGATGGCGAATTCATGATAAATTACTCTCAAGTCTAAACGTTGTCCCCGTGGATGAAGAAATTATAAGAGCCCACACCCTGAGATTATATTCATTGGTACAAGATGGTTCATGTGCAGAGACGTATCAATATAAGAACATTACTCGTATCAATTTGTAATTAAAACTAAAAAAGGTTGCAAGCTTTCAGACAAAGAAGTCAGCCTATGAAGAAGAGAAATGGGTAAAGCACGCACCTTTTCGACATCGGCGATCGAGAGAAGAATCCGGGGGCTGATTATGAATGAATATATCTCTCGACTCCTGGGAATAAAAAAAGATGATTGTTTAGGGTTTCGCGGATTGAGAGTCCGGCTTAATTGGGAATCCCGGGGTGTACATGCAAATATGATAAACTGTGGGGCTTATCCGGAGATTTTATTTATTCAGCAAAAATCAAACCCGCTGACACAAGTAGAAGGTTGTAATAAATAAGACACAAGAAGGGAGCTGGGAAAACGTTATCCATAGAGAGTATAATGGCCACGAAAATCTTCTTGGCATCTCCCGTTATCTCCGCCACCAGAACGCCGATCGTCCCAAAGGCGATAGCATCACGTCTAGGCACCTCCCTGGCCGCCGCGTTGGCCGCGACTTCCGTGCTGACTATGGTTCCGGTGCTGCCGGCGGCAGGCGAGGGGAACCAGACGTACAAAATTTACTACGGGACGGCGGCGAGCGCGGCGAACTACGGAGGATACGGGGGGAATTCAGACAGGAAGACATCGGCGGAGTACGTGTACGATGTGCCGGAAGGGTGGAAGGAGAGGCTGGTGTCGAAGGTGGAGAAGGGGACAAACGGAACAGACAGCGAATTCTATAACCCGAAGAAGAAGACGGAGAAGGAGTACCTGACATTCCTGGCGGGATTCAGACAGCTGGCGCCGAGGGATGTGATTCTGAACAACCTTGCCTTGTCGGACGTGGAGCTGCAGGATTTGATAGCCGGCGCGGACAAAGTGGTGTCGGAGGAGAGGAAGGACGAGACAGGGCAGGTCTACTATCTGTACGAGATAGATGGGGTTGGAAAGCACAGCCTGATCACAGTCACTTGCTCCAAGAACAAGCTCTACGCCCATTTCGTAAACGCCCCTGCGCCCGAGTGGAACCGCGACCACGATACATTAACCCACCTTCGCGACTCCTTCAAGACTGTCTCTTCTTCTTGAAATTTCAATGTTTGCTTGTCGAAATGTATTTAATTTGGTGAGAACGAGAATGGGATACATAAACTGGAGTTTGTTTTGTGATCCTTTAATTATCATCAATTCTAATATAGGTATAAATAAATAAGCATATAGTAAGCAAATGCCTTGAACATAGAGAAACCAACCAAATGGGTATTTGTTCTTTTTTTGTATATTTGCTTGTCTGCAACTTTCCCGGCATCCATACGTAAAAAGTGTCCTCTATTGTGATAGTAGCTAGTATTATTTACTAGTGTCGAGTACTATTCAATGGAGTTTCAATTGCCCCTACAAAAGAGAAGAGAGACTATAGACTAGACAAGACAAGCAAAGGACATTGTTACAATTCTCACGCCCAAGAGTTTCTCCATCCATTCTTTTGTCTTTTCTTCTCTTTTATCCATGGATGGATCCATCTAAGCACACTTTTTATACTAGCACAGCTATGCTCTACAAATTAAACCCTAAACTAAAAATTCGTAGAGACACAAAATGTATGAATATAAGATTTAGAAAAGAAAAAAAAACAAAGCTAGTCTGCAGTAGTAATAAAAAGAAGAAGCATGGAAGGGAGGTTTCCTTTTGTGGGAAAACAGACAAGCAAGTTGTGGTTTTGATAATCTCAAGGCCGAAAGCTGTACTTTTGATTTAAATATGTGATCCATCAATGAAGAACAAATACTCTCTCATTCCTTTTTTTTAATTTAAAGGAAGAAAGAGAAAAATTAAAGAAGCAAATCTTTGTCTCTGGGTCTGAGCACGGGACTTGAAGACAGATGTAGGGTTGAGATGACATGTAAGGGTGGGTGCGTCTCCCCACACTGAACCACATATCTTTTTGCCGGCTTCTTCAACGGCTTTTTCTCTTCCCCCTTCCCTTCCCTTCCCTTCCTTCGACGTCGTTTTGTCTCCTTCCACACACTCTTTCCTCTCTCTTTCTTCTCTCTTTCTTTTCTCTCTCTCTCCTCTGCTCCTCCGTCTCTCGTCTACAGTGCCCTCCGCATCACCTTTTTCCTTGTCCTATGAATTTGGTCGAAATGCCCTTCTCCTCCTCCTCCTTCCACTAATCTCAAGTAAGTCTCTTTCTTCTCTCACTGTTTTCAATTTCAGTCCTTTTTTCTTTCTTTCTTCTTGATTTGTTTTGCGGTGCAGAAGATATATCCTTCGAGACTCTCCCTTGCCGTCTCCAATTGCCACTCACCGCTCCAACTCTCTTCGAATGTATGTATGCCTCTCCTTCCCTGCGCTTTCAATTCTTTGTATGCTTAGTCTGTCTCTTTGTTCATTCACATCTGACCCTAATCCACTTTCTTGCATATATACCTACTACTGCTTTCGGGACTTGTCTTGTTTATGCAAATCTAGAAATAGTTTTGTTCCTTTCTTTTCCCCTGGATAAATTTTCTAGTTGCTAGGTTCATTCGTATTTTGGAAGGTATTTCATCTCTCCGACATTGCTCTCAACACTGTCCCCTCCAATGCCTAGTCCTTTTATTTTTTTCTTAGTTCCAATTCCCTTAAATACATCTCACAGTCTTCTTCTTCTTCTCGATTGCAGTAGCTGAAATGAATGGAGATAATAGACCAGTGGAAGATGCTCATTACACGGAGACAGGTTTCCCTTATGCTGCTACTGGAAGTTACATGGACTTTTATGGTGGTGCGGCTCAGGGGCCTCTTAACTACGATCATGCCGCAACTATGCATCCTCAGGTACCTTATGTACTTAAGTAAATTTAAGGTCCCATCCGTTGTCAAATGAGCTTATCATTGTGTATGCTCATATATCTCAGAGAGACACACCAAATGCATTGTGGCGAACACATAACGTTTCTTGTTTGCCTTTTTCTCAGGACAATCTGTACTGGACCATGAATACCAATGCATACAAGTTTGGGTTTTCAGGATCAGATAATGCTTCTTTCTATGGTTCATATGACATGAACGATCATTTATCGAGGATGTCCATAGGGAGAACAAATTGGGACTATCATCCCATGGTGAACGTTGCTGATGATCCTGAAAACACAGTTGCACGTTCCGTCCAAATCGGAGACACAGATGAGCACTCTGAAGCTGAAGAATGTTAGTTCTTTTTACTCTCTCTACTTCGATCATATTCTTTTCTAAGCTAATAATTTGTCTGTGCTTTCAGGCATTGCAAATGAGCATGATCCCGACAGTCCTCAGGTATGTGCACAAGATCTAAACGGTTTTTGAACCTGTGTCAACTAGTTAACTCTTGCCCATCTTTGTGAAGCTAGTGGATGTATCCGTGCAGGATGTGATCTAAACACTGATATGAATTCTATATGCTCGTTAATGCCATGTTGCCACAGGTATCCTGGCAAGATGACATTGATCCTGATACAATGACCTATGAGGTTCGTTTCAGTTTCCTTGTTGGTTCTTTTTAGTTTTATTGATTGACGAAGATGGTCAAGAGAGGGAGTGGATTCACATCTAGATGCGGGACAACAAATAAGTTGTTTGGTTTGTGGATCAGGAATTAGTAGAGCTGGGGGAAGCAGTAGGAACAGAAAGCAGGGGGTTGTCTCAGGAACTCATAGAAACGCTTCCCACTAAAAAGTATAAGTTTGGGAGCATCTTCTCCAGGAAAAGAGCTGGGGAGAGGTAAATAGCAAGCTTGTAATAATGTTGGTCACAGGATTATGCTGATAAAGTGATAAGTGTGCTTGTGATGAGCAGGTGTGTGATATGCCAGCTCAAGTACAAGATAGGGGAGAGGCAAATGAATCTGCCGTGCAAGCATGTGTATCATTCTGAATGCATTTCCAAATGGCTAAGCATCAACAAGGTTTTTGTTACTTGACCTTATAGATATGGTTTATATCCTCAGTTCAACTGAAACTCTCTTTATGCATATGGAACACAGGTTTGCCCGGTGTGTAACAGCGAGGTCTTTGGGGAGCCCAGCATTCATTGATCGGCACAAGGGGCTCCTCCTCTTCTTTTCTTTTTGGCTTTTTATATCGAGGCTCATCAAGTAATTGTTTTAGTGTAGTGAAAACCCCAAAAAATAGTCTAAAAGATGTCCACACTATACTCTCTCATGTTCAGTCCTTCTCTGTACATGTAATTTTTCTTCTAGTTCCATTTTCGCTTGTGTGTGCTTTAAGTTTAACAGTCACTCGTATTGTATACTAAATGCTAAGTCAAAAACGCTGAATCCATATATGGTTATGGTGCACTTGTCCATCTTTTTAAGTTTCTACCCACCCTTCCTCTACTTCTAATAACGGAGAAAGGGCCAATGAAAAGTAGAGACCTTGTTGATATTGGAGGATGAAATGTAATTATATGTAAAGAGAAACCAGGCAGTATTATGAATACATAACGCCATAATATGTGTGTAATGGTAATATCAGTAATTCAGTATCACCGAGTTTCACATCTCTGACTCAGAAGTATTATGTGTATATGCACACAGCTTGGCTTATATAAGAGTTTGTTCCTGGAGTTGTTCCTGTGAATACCAGACCCACTGGTGGTTAGAGATGCATCGCTCGTAATAAAGAAATATATGGGTGGTAGAGTTTGGTACCTCTGTAACAAACAAGGCATGGAAGCCATATGGGACCCTGTGCGGCAGCTCCACCACTGCCACCGGTTCAGCCGACATTGTTTTTGCGTCTATCACAGTCACGCATGATTTCCTGTCCATTTCCAACCATCATGTTATTTTACCAGAAGGAAACAAAAGCTACAAGTCATGACTGATAAGGAACTAGCAGGAGAGCTATAACTACCCTGTGTTTTCATCATGAACAAAGAATATCAAGTAACCGTCGTCTTCTTCTGCTGTCTCACGCGGAACATAGATAGCCTCTGAACCATATCTGCCTTCTCCCAGGTCATATATTCCTTTGATATTACCTCCTACTTCCAGCATTCTTTTCCCTGTCTCAGCTTCTGCATGCAGATCAAACTTGATGATTCCGGTAACCTTTGCGATACTGTCCAGAATTGTTCCATATACGTATCTCTGTTTCCTAAACGCACCAAACAACAACAAAAAAAAACGTTGGGCATGATGAGGTTTCCTTGCTGGGAACACAGTGCATATCAACACAAAGGACACGGGTGAACTCATACTTTCCGGTGTAGCACTCATTGATTCTGGGGAAATCAACCGCAGATGCGGATAGTTTTTTTTGAGAAGCTGAGCCCGTTTTCATGTTGAATCTCATTTCGTACCTGCACAGGTAATAGTTGAGGAGGGTTTACGGTTATGAGAGAGCAGGACAGATGTAACACGTCAGGGATTCTTACAGTTCGTTGCCAAAATTTTCGAGTTTTTCTTTCACTTTCCCACTGACCATGTCAAGATCTGGATTCTCAAGACGACAAGTGATGAGGACGACTTCATCCTCTTCTTCCCAAGCATTGGCTGAATATACGAAGTCATTCACAGATGTTTGATTGGTATATATAGAATATAAAATTTGATGATATGAAAACTTAAACAGACATTAAAAAGCACACACCGTTGTGGAAAATAAAGCAGTTGGGAAGCTCAAACCATCTAATCATAAGTTCATCCTTGGCATAGCGTGGAAGAACACCAAAACGAGCCTTTTTTGTGGGATCAAATGAGTATATCATTTTCTTCTCTTTCACCATTTCCTGGGAATCAAAGGAAATTCAAAACAGGCAACCTTAATTTCCTTACACTCTTACACTATTTAAAGAAAAGCATATGGGAGGCAATAAACGCTTGAGTAACCATTAAACTTGATGAGTAACATACCTTTGGCCTGAAGTGCATAGGAAGATCCATGAAGATTGCATAAGTCTCAGTAATAGCAAAATCATGCATCATGATAGGCTCTGATATAGTAATTGGGACTGGGTCATGCATAATGCCATCTTTCGAGATAACTCTGTATGTGAGATAAGGTGGCGTATGCGAATAGCCGAATGTAAACATTTCACCTACACAGAGAGCCCATGACGGTTAATCATGTCAACAGAGATAGTAACTTGTTCTTCCAGGGAAAAGTGAAGTCTTACCCGTAACCGGGTCAACTTTTGGGTGAGCAGTGAAGGAGTGGGTCAATCTCTTGTCATAATCTATTATACCAAGAGTTTGCAGGTCTCCATCTTCCAAAACTTTGATGACGTCTACAGACCAAGAGAGAGAGAGAGGCTTTGACTTTTACGAAACGAAACATAAATCTTCATACCATGCATATCTTATATATCAAAATTTCAAACAAGGAAATGGGTGAAGAGAAACACTGCCAACATAACAGAAGATTCGGTTTCTAGATAGATCCGGTTCACATACTTACTCACATTGGACCAATGTAGCCAAAAAGAAAAACGAAGAGGTCATATAGGCTTACACGGCTTATCTGCCTCCTGTAATGCTAGAAGTTTTCCATGGTGATATACGAGTGCTGTATTGGCTGGTGCATGGAAAAAGAGAGTGCGATTTTACGATACTAGCTAGTAGAACAGAGGAAGAATAGAAAAGTAGATGAAGTAGTTAACCAGTTCCATTTCCATAAGTGTTGTCCAATATTTTGAGCTTCGTTCTCAGCTGTTGGACATTGACCATTAGCAATCCGAAAAACCCCTTAAGGTCACCAATCTGCAAAATTGGTCACAAGAGCACAAATGATTGCCCCAACAATTCCAGAATGCAGAAGATGAAGTCACTCTTTATTATACTAACGCACCTTCATGAATTTGGCAGCTCCGAAGAACTCTTCCTGCTTAAGACGTGATGTCTTAACATATCGAGAAACATAAGTAGCTTTCCCATCTTTGATGCGTACCCCATGAATCATCCTGCAAAGTTATGGAACATGAAGGAAGTTGAGCAAAGAGGAAGACTATAAGAAGATGAAATATAAATCCAGGAGATATATATGAAGGGAGACAAGAAGATGACACGATTCACGTACCCATCTCCATCAAACCTGAAAAGAGAGCAGGGTGAAGCATTTAATATAAGTAGGAAGCGACCATGATGAATAATTGAATACTGTAAAAATGGAAGAAGAAGAAGAGAACGTGCCAGTGATATCCAGCGACAGCATCAAACTTGGGGTTTGGACCAACCCTCACAAATTCACCATTCAAGCATTCCTGCGAGACAAAAGAGACGATCATAAGAATACTAAATAACCCTTAGGGGAAAGGATCAAAGAGAATATGAGAGAATTTCACGGGAAGAAATCCATGGACGGGGAGATCCTTGACGGGAGGAGTTTCATCACGGATGGGAGCGAAGTTGCCTGAGAGGTAGTGGAGAGGGAGAGAAGCATCGTGCATGAGCTTGACAACAAGTCTCTCGAGAAGATCGAGAAGCTTCGAGGAGAAACCCTTGGAGGGTCTAGGATGGACTGAGATGATGCTGCTGCCATCACTGAGTTTCTCCGCCATGATTGTTTGTTTTGCTGCAAGGAGGAGGTGATTTGAGACCAGATAATATGGCCCGCGTCTTGGCGGAAACGCTGCCACGTCGCAACGGAATCTTTTTTCTTGAGATGATGGACCCAGTTATATTTCCGGCCCAAACAAAAAAAATAACAAAAAAGCCCATACACGAGCCCAAGACTAACAACCACTTGAAGTAAGCCCCGTTCAATTTACAATTTTAATCGACAGAGACAATCACAAACACAGATTACAAACGACAACTAAGCGCATAAGATGATTTCTTCTCCAGCTTCGTATGGTGGGGGCAATACATTGTGCACATCTGCGAACACATCTTCGTCTCCGCTCTCTGGACTCCCAGATATGGGTGAATCTAAGACACAGTCCGGGATCGCCCTCAAGCTTTCTTCCAGCAACGATCCAACACTCTGCAATACATAATTCAACCACTCAACACCAGTTACAAACTTTCTAACGTGTTACCACCAATATATCACACACCCTGCACTCCTTGAAAGCTGCGTCTGCTCTCCGCTTCCACAAGCTATTTCCATTTTCTGAATGGAAAAGGTTTAGCAGAGGCTGCAATCAATTGAAACCATCTTCAGTTCACACACAAGACTTGTATTACTTTTCTCAACACCTACAGCTTTCTTGTTTAAACCACACCTACCTTCACCAAATCCCTCACATTAGGCCTCCCGTTTCCATGTGTTCCTAACACAGAATCTCCATATACTTGATATTGCTCAAGAACCTGCCCAACAACACGCAGATTTTAGTTAGCTTATTGATAAGTTTGACAGACAAAGCATCTCAAAAGCTGAATATTTCCACGGAACCTGTCGGCGTGTAAGGCCACTGCTTGGTACACCATAAACTGCAGTGTCAACTTGTCCTAGCGTCTGCCATGGGCTGTCAAGGATAGACAGCGAGTCAAGAAAAGGGGTCTGATAAGAGCTCAGATCAATCGAGCTAAATTTCACATACTTGTTGTATGCAGCACGTCCTACCATGACTCCATGAGCTCCTTCCTTCAGTGCAGCGTTTACCTTACAATCACAGAAATTTTTCAGTCTTACCCTGGTAGTGCAGAAAGAAAGCTAGTCTCTGATATCCAAGATTGGTGACCTTTGAAACAGAAGTAATGCCTCCATTAATAGTGAATCTCAAGTCCGGGAAGTCACGCACGAGGGCATAGTAATACTCATACCTGAACTACGCCCATAAACAGGTGACCTTAAAGAAACAAATAGATCATACACAATTGCAGGTAAGCAAGAGGCAAGTTACGGTAAACAAACTTTAGAGGTGGGATTCTCCGGTTATCAGCAGGGCTTATCCCACCGAGCAGTGCCTTGCGTGAATGTACAATGAAATGTCTGGTAGGTGATAGAGTAGAAACCTTGTAGATAAAGTCACCTAAGAGTAAAGGAAAAGCAGTATTAGAGCGTAGTGGCAAATCCATACGAGACTTTAGAAAAACAGAAAGCAAAAACAACTCACAGAGCTCATCATACGAATCATGATTGTCTACACCAATTCGACATTTCACAGTAACAGGGACGTTGGTATTGGCAGCAATGGCAGACATTGCCTCTCCAACAAGCTTAAAAGAAAGTGTGAAATTAAGAAAGAGAAGATATCTCTTGAAATCATGAGGAGGAGTAAAGTAACGGACCTTAGGTTTGAGCATGAGGCTAACACCAAAGCATCCATGACCGGCTACCTTAGGACTGGGGCACCCGCAGCTAAGCCAACAAAACAAACCCAGTTAAAGTATAGAAGTCCACCCAAGGCGGTGTTGGCGAAAGAAACTGAACAAACTTGAGATTAATTTCGTCGTATCCGTAAGCATCAGAAAGCTTAGCAGCCTTTGCAAGGTTTTCCACATTGCTACCACCAAGTTGGAGAACAATAGGATGTTGTTGGGGAGAAAACGCTAAGAACCTGTCCTGAGGCAAAGTGCAGAAGAACGGACATGTCTAGCGAGATTCTTCAATGCGACACAAATTTAAGAAAACAAAATTAGTCTACCAAATTGGTCTGCTGGTGAACAAGGGTTTCAGCTGCAATCATTTCAGTGTAAAGCCAAGCGTGCTTTGTTATGAGACGAGCAAGCGTCCGGTAATGATTATCTGTCCAATCCATCATCGGGGCGACGCTGGAGAGCAAAAATCTAGTAAGAACCGAATTAGTGGGAGTTAAAGCCCTGAGTCTGAGAGAGAGCAAAAAACCTGAAGGAAGGAGGAAGATAGGGAGACGAAGTGGAGGAGAATCTAGCAGTGGGTTTGAGCATTGGGGACTTGAAGAACATCTCAGAGACATTTGGTCGAACAGATGGTAGACACCACATTTGGAATTGGAGAAGATAATGAAACCGTTTGTTTGGAACTAGCATAACAGTAAGGGAACATTAATAATGTTTAAAGTATATAAGTAGTTGTGATGGGCCTTACTTTACGCATTTTATATCTATGATGGAGTAGGAAAGGGCCACTGATAGAGCCCAGCAACAAGTGTCTTTAGTTTAATACTAATTATTTAATGCTAGTGGTGGAGGATACGACGACACGCGATAAGAGTCAAAGATTGGACTAGCAACGAAAATGACGTAAACACCCACGTTCTCTGGTCTTTGGGAGATGGCAGATGATGTAAATAAGCGAGTAAAGGGAGGGCAAAGGGAAATGGTGCTTTTCCCACTCAGTTTGACTTGTAATATTCCTTTTCGTCTTCCTCCTCCTTGCTTGCTCCTTCCTCGTTGCGTGATTCCTTGGTATATAAAAAAGGCAGCTGAATCTGCAAGTTAGGGTTCTTCCGACATGAATCTTGCCCCAATCTTCAGGTACTCTCTTCTATTTTGTTTCCCTTCTCCTCTTGTGCGTTTTGCTGCAATTTCCGATCCTCATAAACCCTAGCTTTCTGACGCATATTCAGCAACTAAAACGATGAAGAGACTAAGATCCAGCGACGACCTTGATTTCTGTAATGATAAGAATGTTGACGGAGAACCTCCCAACTCGGACCGTCCGGCCTCTTCCTCCCACCGGGGCTTCTTCTCGGGCAACAACCGTGACCGCGGGGAAGATGCTGCCGGCTTCTCCAGGGCTTTTTCCCGTAGGCGATCCAATCGTGACTTGGATAATCATCGGCCAGATGCCCGGTACCATCGATCTGAGAGCGCCTGTTTCTCAAGGAGGGCTTTTCCAAAGGGATTTCGTTCTGAGAGGGAGAGGCCCAATAGGGATGCTAGTGTCTCTTCCTGGAGGAGGTTTGGTGGTCCTGGTAATGACTTTGGCGTTGATGACCGAGATAGGAGATTAAGGGACGCTGAGAGGGATAGGAGTCTCAAATCCCCTTCTTGGTCCAGAGACTCGCCTAACGAGCTTTCCAAATTCAAACCACTCGATTCCAGAAATTCTCGCTCCAGATCCAAATCTCTAGCTTCTCCGACATGGTCCAAAGATTCCGGGAGTGAGCAATCCAAAAGTGTTGGAAATGTTGTCAAGAAAAGCGAGGAGGAAGTGCAGGGTAAGAGCAGTACAACCAGTAGCGAGATGGAGGAAGGAGAGCTGGAGCCAGAGCCCCAACCAGAGACTGCCTCAGGCCTTGCTCATCAAACCAAACATGACTGTAAACTGCCTTCCTGCTCTGCTGATGATCATAAGAACGCAAGGATTGATAGAAGCTTCCAGGAAATTGGAAAAAGCGCTCAACTTGATGCCAACACTGAGAGTAACAGGGAACTCAGTCATGTGGGTGGTAATAGGGAAATGGAAACGACAGATAGCATGACCGATAAGAAAAGTGTTGAAGACGCGGAAAATGTGCCTGAGCATGCGACTGAGTCCATGCATGTTTCTCAAAACAACGTGAATGATACTTCTACAGCTTTGGCTATTGAACACGATCATAGAGATGGCACAATCACTGCTAGTGCCAATAAGATTACAGATACGGTTGACGAGAAAGGTGACAAAGATGAGGATTATAAGGAGAACCTTCATGGAGTGAAGTTGGAAGAAACTCTTTATCCAGATGTTCCTGAACGGTTGGAAGAGCTTAAGGAAGTGAAGGGTAATGATGGTGATGCCAACAAAGCGGAAGTTGAAGGCCCGGAATGTGTTGAGGAAAATGCTCTAGCTAATAGAACGCCTGCAGAATACATTAGCAGTGTATCGGATAGCTCCGTCCACAAATGCAAGGATAAAGGCAAAAATTCTGATGTCCCTCTTACACATTTAGTTGGAAATGCTCTCTTTTCTGAAAGCAAGACTGAGGATCTTCATGACAAGGATAAAGATGAAAAAGATGACAACTTCGGAGGACCGAGTATCAGAGGGTTTGAACTGTTCTCTAGTTCTCCGGTTAGGAGAGCAAAAAAAACTGAGCAGTCAGGTGTCAATAAGCACAAGGATGAGAAGTTGTTGTTGGAGCCACTGGATCTGTCACTTAGCCTACCAGATGTATTGTTGCCGATTGGTGGCCAGGATACTAATCAGCTGGGGTCACCAGTCCGTTCTGGAAGTGTTCGGTCTTTGACAGACACGTTTTGTACCAATTCTGATGGCTTTACAATGTCTATGTCCTTTTCAGGTTCCCGTTCGTTCAATCATAATCCAAGCTGTTCGCTGAGTCACAATATTGGAGACAATGAGCAGTCAGTTCATAGCCGACCTATATTTCAGGGTATAGATTGGCAGGCACTGTCTCATAATGATTCAAAGTACAATGAGAATACAGTCTATCAAAGACTGATGGAAAATGGAAATGGTTCAGTTCAACCTCGAGCAATGAAAGGCAATTTAATTTCGGGTCAAGCTGATGAAGAGCATCTTAGATTGCCCGATGGGAGCTCTAAGGCAGCAAATATACTTGAGAAACAATTGAGTTTCCAGAAAAGTGTTGATGTTAGATCAGCATGTCCAAGAACGGGCTCTCTTGAAAATGGTTCAAAGTTTACTGTTGAGAAGAAAACGGCCAAGGACTTTTACAGTGGTAGTAATTCGTGGATAACTGGGCTGGAAGCCGGTGGGCATGATTTTGTTGAGACCGTCATCAGATACATTCTCTCCGATTCGATGCCTGTAATGACCAAGAGATTTCATGAAATGCCCACTCGAAACATCACTAGCCTGAAGGAAAACATTCGGCAGATGATGCTGAACATGGATAAGAATGTACAACTTGGTGCTTTTCAAGATGCTTTGCAGAACAGGACTGATATAACACTGGAATTGCTTACAAAATCTCATCGCGCTCAGTTGGAGATCTTGGTCGCACTGAAATCTGGGCGTTCTGATTTCCTTCTTTTGGACAACAGCATCTCGTCTTCCCATTTAGCTGAGATTTTCATGAACATGAGATGCAAAAATCTTTCTTGTAGGGTTCTGTTGCCTGTGGACGAATGCGATTGCAGGGTTTGTTCAAGGAAGGATGGATTTTGTAGTGCTTGCATGTGTCTTGTGTGCTCAAATTTTGATATGGCATCCAACACCTGTAGCTGGGTTGGGTGTGATGTGTGCCTACACTGGTGCCACACAGATTGTGGGATAAAAGAGTCTTACATCCGGAATGGGATCAATGCTTCTGGTGCTCCAGGAATGACCGAGATGCAATTTCACTGTGTTGCCTGTAACCATCCCTCAGAGATGTTTGGCTTTGTCAAAGAAGTGTTTCTGAATTTTGCAAGGGAATGGAAATTTGAGCGCTTTTGCAAGGAACTGGAGTATGTCAATAAAATATTTTCATCAAGCAAAGACTCTAGAGGGAAACAGCTGAGACAAGCTGCTGATGCGATGCTGGCAAGTTTGAAAAGTAAATTGATAGGCCTTCCTGAAGCTTGCAATCGCATATTGGGTTTCATTTCAGGTGCGCGAAATTGTATAAATTGTGAGCTTTATCTGGGTATCAAATATGGCTTTATTAGTCTGTTTTAGTATAGATGATCACACAGTGAACACATGTTGGTTAAATTCTTGTGATATATGTGCCATAGATATTCCTTGTAACAATCTGTCGATACTTTGCCTGTTGATTGCAGACTGTGATTCCTCCACTCCTGCTGAAACTAGTGCACCGTTCATATACGAACAGCCAAAACCCAGGCATGAGAGGGGAAGCCCTAGTCAGGACACGGCGTGGCTGAGATCGGTGTGCTCAGATAACCCGCATAATCAGCTGAAAAGGTCAGCGAGCGTAGCTGATGCATTCCACAGAGAGAGGCAAGTTGAAATATGTGCAGTGGAGATGGAGTTGGAAAGGGGTTCACCAAAGGAACCTCGTTTCGAAGAGCTAGAGAGCATTGTGAGAATGAAGCAAGCAGAGGCAGAAATGTTCCAAGGGCGGGCCGATGATGCACGAAGAGAAGCAGAGGGACTGAAACGAATAGCAATAGCGAAGAAGGAGAAGATAGAAGAAGAGTACAATCGGAGAATGGGGAAGTTGAGTATGGAGGATGCACAGGAGAGAAGGAGGAGGAGGTACGAGGAGTTAGAGGCAATGCAGAGAGGGCAGAGAGAGTTTTATGAAATGAAGATGAGAATGGAGGAAGAGATGAGAGGGCTTCTCACCAAAATGGAAATGACGAAGCAGAGTCTGGCCTTGTAATATTTGTAGTAGTAAATCACATGTAATGTACACAGAAACCTCCTCCTCGTATGTAACCTAAAGATCAATGTAAGGTCTTTTCTTTTAGAGAGTACTAAAGAGTTCTGCGTCCTGACATGTACAGCCCCTTGCCAAATTTTAATAGGCAATAGTAAATAAATAACGACAAGAAGCAAATGGCCATCAAAGTGATACAAAGCAGTGAGGCGTGAAAAGATTACTAACAGACTAGACTTGGTGTTTCTCTTCTCTGTCTACACTGGCATTGCCCGTCTCCCAAAAGGACCCCATTTACAAATGGCGTTGTCGATTAGTTCGCAGTGGGAGGCTTGAAGTCTATCATCTCTCTTATGTTCAACTTGATGGAAGGCCCCATTGACGAGCATATGTGAGCGCTTTTCCAGTACACTCCTTTAGCTCCCTTTGGCTTGTTTGTCTCCACCGATTTCTGCATTTCATCATTTACTTTTCCCTCTTCATTTTTTTTTGTATTTTAAACCACAGAAATACGTAATAAGAATGGAGAATTAGCCTACCACTGCTGCAAGGAAGTTTATGAGAAGGTCTTCCTCTGTAAAATTAACTTTCCCAAATGGAATGTGAACAATCCCAGTTTTGTCTGCTCTGAATTCAACTTTCCCCTTCTTGAACTCTTCAATAGCCTGAGAGATTTATGCATCTTTAAGCCATGACTACCAGAATCAGGAAAAGATGTTGCAGAGTAGGCTTACCTGGGGAATGTTCGCTGTGACTGTACCAGCCTTGGGATTTGGCATGAGCCCCCGTGGTCCAAGAATCTTTCCCAGGCCAGCAACCTAAGCGCCAAGTTCAAGAATGTTAGAAAATAGATCACGAGTTACAAGTATCTCATGCCACCTTATTTGCCAAGCATGACGGTTTCATATGCTGTAACAAGTAGAACATTATATCATCAACACATACCTTGACCATCATATCCGGGGATGCAATCAGCTTGTCAAACTCCATGAAGCCTCCTTTAATCTGTTCGATTAAATCATCACTGCCCACAATATCTGCCCCTGCACTTTTGGCTTCATCAACCTTCTCACCTGGAAGTTCAGCATGGAAATGGTGCAAGCCAAAGATTTAGAAAGAATAAGCCACATGATACACAAGAACTCCATCCAATCAATATATAAATAAAAAGTCAATCGCACCAAACAATGTTGCATCTAGAGAAGTACTGACTGACTGACTGATACCGTAAACATTATCTCTGTCCTAAGTCCTAACAGTGAATTTGGTGACTGAAATGGTAAAGCATAATCTCTGTCCTAAGTCCTAGCAGTGAATTTGGTGGGGCAATATACCTTGTGCAAGAACAGCGACTATAACAGTCTGGCCAGTTCCCTTAGGCAGGCTCACCTATACAAAAAGACAATGCATTGAGATTAAAAAATGTTGTGGAATGAAGCAGCACAAGATAGAGTGTATATCCAGCAAAAGGCAAAGCAGACCGTTGCACGCAGCTGCTGGTCATTGTACTTAGGATCGATGTTGAGACGGAAATGGGCTTCAACAGACTCAACAAACCTTGTGTTGGCAGTTTGTTTAAGCAAAGAGATAGCAGTGTTGACATCATACTCCTTTTTGGTTTCCCTTAGCTTTTGGATTTCCAAAAACCTCTTAGACCTTGTCTGTCAATGGGTAAGCAAACAAAGTGATGATTCACGAGTAAAGGAAGCGAAATTGAAGTAGGTAAAGCACATACTCTATCTCTCTTGAGAACCAAAGCGGCTTTTCCTTTCTTAGGCTTGGGCGGATCAAGGACGGCGGTGGCGGTCTGCTCCAGGTCCTCCTCCGTGTCGAGGTCAGCCTCAGCGGCCACGGCGGAGACAATAAACTTGTGGTTGGAAGCTCTGTCAATAGCAGCACATCTCCGGTCCCTGGAACCCCCAAGGAGAAGAAGCGGGAAGCTCAAGTGGTTGGGTCTGGAGCTGGCAAAAGAGAAAAGAGATGGAGTAGGGGTAAGGTCCTGGGAACGAGTGGATGCGGCGGCGTATGCTAGCATGAGAGAGGAGTGAGTAGCGCAAGCAGCCATTGTTGGAGCTCTCTTTCTTTCTGGGTACAAAGAAGAAGAAGAAGAGTGCGAGTCTCCCTAATCCACTCCACGCCCAAGGGGATAACAACACCCCCTATTCTTTCTAAGCTATTATTCTCTGCGTGGCGGGCACCTTAGCTACCGTGTTCCTAGTGACACGTGTCTTCTTATGGACCATTAGATCTTTTAACAACCCACACGCGTATCCTCGTGACCTCTTCTCCTTCTCCTTCTTCTTCTTCCTTCTCTTTTCTCAAAAATCAGATTTCGAGTTTCTTCTTTCCCGCCCGTAAGAGAAACCCTACTCTGACTCTCCACTCCATTTGAGAGGTAAGTTCCGATTCCTTTTCTCTCAGCTTCAAATTTCCTGTGCTACTATTTCCCCAATTTCATTCATCTTCTGCTGACTCATTTTGGGTGTTTCACTGTAGACTGAGCTCGTTCCGATAAGGAGAGGAGATGTCTAACGTAACCGTCTGTGCGCGATTCAGGCCGCGAAGCTCTAAAGAGATGCGCGATCCCAGCAGAGATGGTGTCTGTGCTCGACCCATCGACGCTGAAACCTTCGTTTTCCAAGTTTGTCTACTCGACGCCGTGTGCTTGATTAATATTGTCTCTCTCTCTCTGTCTCTCAAACTCTATCTAGCGTTTTTACTTGCGTGTAGGATGACAAGGAAGATGAATTTACATTTAGCCTCGATAGAGTTTTTTATGAGGACTCTACCCAAGCTGCGGTTTATGAGTTTCTGGCTCTCCCCATCATGAGAGGTACTAATTGATTCCTTGATCTTCTCTTCTGGATTTTAGATCTAAACATTTGAGCACCAATCTTATGATTTTACAATGTAATCAACATTTTTGGTTTTGGTTTCCTCCTACCTTTGTCTTTTGCATCTTTTACCTTTGTACTACTACTACTACTTTCAGACGCTGTAAATGGTATAAACGGAACAATCATCACTTATGGACAGGTTTGTTCTTCTCCTGATCTCTTTTATCTGGAAATGCTTTCAATGTCTTTTTCTTAATTTGGCAGATTTTGATCTCAATTTGATCGTTTCATGTTATACTATGCAGACAGGGGCTGGGAAGACTTATTCCATGGAGGTCACCTAACTCATCTTGATACCTCTTCCTGTAGCACAAGGACCATTCCTTCTTCTGGCTCATTTTGGTTTTCTTCGATTGATTCAGGGACCAGGCATCCAGGACTGTGATGAGCACAATAAAGGACTTCTTCCAAGAGTGGTCCATGGGATGTTTGAGCAAATCAGCTCTTCCAATGATATTGCAAGATACACTGTTAAATTGTCTATGGTACTGACTTAAATGCACTTGCTATAAGTCTCCTTTCAAGCTCTCCTGTATAGACATCTTACGTGTCTTTTGTCTCCTCTAGGTTGAGATCTACATGGAGAAAGTCAGGTATTGTGTATGTAATTCCCTCTGATTTCTTCTAGGGTATATAGCTTATCGATAAATTCATATATCTCTCAGGGACCTGTTGGACTTATCAAAAGCAAACATACAGATCAAGGAGAACAAAACACAAGGAATACTCTTGTCAGGCGTTACAGAGGCTAGCTTCATTGTCTTATATCTTCTATTTGCTAGTGTTGAGAAAAATCTTTACTGGGTAGGCAAGTTTTAATCATTCGTTGCTTCAGGTGCCTGTATCAGATTCGGTGGAGGCATTACAACATCTATGCGTAAGATAGCAGCTACCCTAAGTTTCTTAATTGCCTTATACGGCCTTCTTCTTTCTTATTTCTGATGCCAATTGCCATTTCAGACCGGTTTAGCTAACCGCGCAGTTGGGGAAACCCGTATCCTCTTAGCTTTTACAGCACTTACTTGTTCAATGTTTCCCCATTTAGTCGATAGTGAGATTATGATTATGCTACTCCGAGTTGACTGAAAGGTTAAAACTGATTGAGAGTCATCTTGAAGAATGTTTCCAGTTTAACAATGAATGACAGAAATGAATATGTCCAGCAGTAGAAGCCACTGCGCCTACTTGTTCACAATCCAGCAGGATTCAGTTAAAGATAAAAGGTAACGATTTTTTACAATTAATCAGAAAAAAGTGATGCTGTAGTGGTGGAGCTTATATACATATCTGGCATGTGAACAGGGTAAAAACAGGAAAACTGATTCTTGTCGACCTGGCTGGCTCAGAGAAAGCAGACAAAACTGGAGCAGAAGGTAGGGTTCTTGAAGAAGCGAAGACGATCAATAAATCGCTCTCAGCCTTGGGGAACGTGATAAACGCTCTCACTAGTGGGCCATCTAGCAAAGGGAATCACATACCATATCGTGACTCCAAGCTTACTCGCATCTTACAGGATGCCCTGGTTAGTATATCTTCTCAGGTTGATTTTATTTTATAATTTTCTAGCTTGTTCTCAATTCTATTGTGGTCTCTCATGCCACAGGGTGGAAATTCTCGAATGGCGCTGCTTTGCTGTTGCTCACCAAGCACTTTAAATGCATCTGAGACGCTCTCAACTCTCAGGTTTGGCATGAGGTATGCATCTCAGAGCACAGTAACGGTTTCTTGCTCCATGTGTTACGTTATTGAACGTGTTTAAGAGAGATGTTTGCTTCCATTTACTGTACAGGGCAAAACACATAAAAGCATCACCACGTGCTAGTGAAGTGAAATCTGCGAAGGCACAGGAGGAACCCTCCTCGGTTACCAAAGATGAAAAATGTGGGAGGATCCTAGAAAAGGTTAAGACTCTACGTCAGCCATTTCCTCATTCTCTCTAATATTCAGAAAACGGGATGTAGAAGATACATTTGCATTATTGTTATTTTATACAGATGAAAGAGAGGATGAGCAACGAAGACATCAAAATGCTAGAAGATGTGTTTATACAGGAAGGGATCATTTTCAGCCTAGATTCGATGGCTGAAGTGGAAACCGTATACGAAGATATTGTATCAAAAACTATACAATCCTTACAGCAGGCTGTTGATGAACTCCAACAGAAAGTCAAAAAGGTAAACTAGTGTATGTATAATTAGAGAGTGAGGGTGGGCATGGTCAATGATGCAAGCTGTCCTGTTATTTCCTCTTTGCAGTTAGAAGCAGAAAACATAGGTATTCAGGAACAAGCATTGCGCAATCACGAACCTGGTTCGGTCGGAAAGATGTCAAGGTTCATCAGTTCTTGGTATGCATCGTTCTTTACGTCCTAAAGATGATAAAATGAATATACTATCTTGGTAATGTAGAAGATGTGGACAAGTAGATGGTAAAGAGATAAGTTTCTCTTTTTAGGTCGTGAGAGCAAAACAGATATTAACATTCAAAGGTATGTAATGAAATAGTAGATAAAAAATGGATGGGAGGATGAATAAAAGCTAATTAAGAGAGAAATTACAATCTCAGATAGAATATTTAGTAACGAGAGGTGTCAGGGAGAGGAGTGTCATTGAGGAAGTGAATGAAGAGTGAAAGAGAGCGCTTTGGCTGGAAGCTGGGAACTTGATGACCAGCCCCTCTCACTGTGGCAAATGTCAATTTCCCTTTGTACTCCTCTGTGTATCCACCCACCTCACCCCCTAGGTACCATGGATGCCAGGCCGTTTTGGCCGTTAGATTCATCTTCTTGAGGGAGTATTTGGTGGACGTCACTGGAATTCTCCCGTCTGTGTCTCCGCTGAACACCCAGACGCGGACGCCCTGACCCATCAGCTCCTTGATGAGAGGAATCACTGTGGTAGGACTGTCGTTCCACTTCTTTATCACACTGCTGCACGGCTGCCACTCGTAAGGCAGCTTCGTAGCGTTTGCGTGCAGGGCCGCTTGGACTTCAGGTCTGTTCAGGTAGGCCTGCACGTAATGGTCACTGCAGGGGTCAAACTCCCTTATTGTGGTTCCTCGCTTGGGCCTGCGAGTGAGCGTGGAGTTGAGGCACAAGGGAGCGTATATGTTGTAGATGTCGAGGTAATATGTATCCATGTCTATTTGGTCGGACACCACCGCGCACTCCTCAGTCATTACACTCGCAGACTCCGTCTTGAGATCGCAGTTGCTCTTGAGTCTAGCCAAAGAATCTTCGGAGATCAAAGCATGACTCTCGAAAAAGTCGTACATACCCATCAAGTCGGTCTCGTCGTTGATCACCGCATTTCCTATCAGAATGCCCTTGAGATTGAAGAAGCTCCGGTGATGGAGAAGGATAGTATGGGCAAGTTGCGGAACATAGTGGCCGGCATAGCTCTCACCGGCGATGTACAAGTCCCTGCCTTTGTACTCCGGGAACCTCTCCAGCCAGTTAACCAGGAAGATGTAGTTATCAGCTGCGGTATTCCTGTCCCCGTGCTTCTCCAGGTCCGACGTCGTGTTGGTGTACGAGAACCCCACTCCCGCCGGCGATTCTAAGAACAAGACATTCGCAGCTGCACCACCACCACCCGTTTGATAATTTTTTAATCACAAGAATCGTTTACCATTAATTTATTTTTGTTATTTAATAAAAAAGAAAAACGATAGGTACCATTGTTCCATGCATATCGGTTTCTAAAAAGCGTTTTGCCGTCGCTGTGTACTCTGAACGGCCCAAGCTCTTGTAATGCTCCATACGCCAGTGACGAGCATCCCGGTCCTGTTAATTATTTCCAACACACTTTATGCATATGTATGTATTATTAGTCACCCATATTTCTGTAATCAAATTCTCGATTTTGTGACAGCTAATTCACTGATGAGCTTACTATTAACGTCTCTGGTGAATTTGAATATATGTTGTACATTGCATTTTATTTTTATGTACATACATAATATAGAAATCAGTATATAATATATAGATAGATACGTAGTGGCTGGCTAAATAATTGACCAGTAGAGCTGTGCAACAAACAAAGCACGCCGAGAAATCCTCAGCATGTGCCATTTTTGAAAAAAGGCAAATCATTTTTCTTTTTCTTTTCTCAGTTGAGTTTTCGATTGGGGTTGTGGATCTTTTCCCTATTATTCACTACTATTGTTGCGCAAATAATAATTAGTTCCGATAATTTGATTTAAAAATTATAAAAGAAAAAGAAAATTAGCAGACCTATAAGGCATAAATATGGTATGGTCCTCACAATTATTAAATTCTGAAAATCATATAGCATATGATAGATTAATAAGCACTGAGAAAAAGACAGCCTCGATCGATCAAACTAACATTCTTGTTCATCTTTGTACTCAGATATAAGATGTACAGATATAAACCCATAATGCAGTGCCCCTAACTAAAGATGCAAACCAAAATAAAAGAAATATATATACGTATGCGTGTGGACAGTGGAAACGTACCGCCGTTGAGCCAGAGAAGCAGAGGAGAAGAATCTTTAGACTTAGAGGCTTCCACGAAATAGTAGAAAAAGGAACGCCCGGCGGATTCGTTGACGGTAACATAGCCGCCGTACTGATCGAAACTAACGGGAGGCTGTCCGGGCAATCTCCGTATCAGATCTCTCTTTCTTAGCCCCTCCTGATTAGCAGCACTCCGCAGCGAAGACGGTTTCAAATCCTTAACCGCCTTGAAATGGCTTGTGTCCATGGTGGACGAACCACCAACCCCTCGCTTAGACAGGTAAAGACGGCTCAGGGCGTGCACTTGGCTGCTGCATTCGATTCGAGACACCACCACACACAGTAACACCAACACCGATGCGATTACAGAGTAGGAGTAGCCCTGTCCTTTCCTCATTCTCTTATGTCTATGAATTATAGCGTGGGAGGGAAACAATAGAAGGTTTTGGTTTTGGTTTTGGTTTTGAAGAAGAGACAGTTAAATGAAGAAACGAGTGTGTGGGTTTGCATCTTTAAACAACTTCTTCTTTTTTGTGGGTCAAAACCTCCAACCATACGAATGATTGTTCCTTTTTTTTTTTTTTTTTTTTTTTT